>Ga0115569_10001531_pt1 | contig 17871 bp, 17 predicted proteins | sample COGITO_mtgs_1205_2_FD_87295 | JGI IMG/M metagenome (GOLD analysis project Ga0115569, IMG submission 87295) | Pelagic marine microbial communities from North Sea - COGITO_mtgs_120503 | ecosystem: Environmental > Aquatic > Marine > Epipelagic | place: Germany:Helgoland, sampling site Kabeltonne... | reverse complement strand
CGTTCGCGCTGTGGCTGAGCTGCGGAGTGAGTGGGGCGGGCAGATCGATCGGGAGGGGGATAATCCCGACCTTCCCCCGCGACAGGTGATCGGCTTTGCGTCGGTGGCAGCAATTTTGGTCTTTGGGCTCTACGTACACTTCACGCAGGATGTTGCAATTGCCGCACTCTCCGCCGTGATCATGCTGGTCGCGTGCTTCTTCTTCGTTGGGGTCGCGAGCTATATCGTTGGACTTGTAGGCAACAGCAATAGTCCCGTTTCAGGTATGACCATCACGGCAGTGCTGATGACCGGGGGCCTACTCTGGCTCTTCGGATACGACGGGGTGCAGGGAATGGTCGCGACGCTCGGCGTCGCTGCGATCGTGTGCTGCGCGGCATGTACGGCTGGCGATGTCTGTAATGATCTGAAAACGGGTTCGATCGTCGGAGCCACTCCTCACAAGCAGCAGCGCATGCAGCTCGCGGGCGTGGTCGTGGCCGCCGTGGTGATGGCTCCGGTCTTGCAGCTTTTGCACGATGCCTACGGGATCGGATCTCGAGAGCTCGCCGCCCCGCAAGCGAGTCTATTCGCCAGCCTCGCGCGAGGCTTCTTCGGCGGGGAAGCCCTGCCTTGGGGACTTGTGGGTCTCGGGGCAGCGATCGGCATCGCAGTCTTGTTGCTGGATGCCGCTCTAGCAAGCCGCGACAGTGATTTCCGGATGCATCTAATGCCGGTTGCCGTCGGGCTCTACCTTCCCTTCGGTCTCGCAATTCCGATTCTGATCGGTGGCTTAATCGAATGGTTTACCCGCAAGCGCGGCGTCACAGAGACCGACGCTGATCGAGGTGCTTCGCCCGGCGTGCTTTTCGCTTCAGGGGTTGTTGCCGGAGAAGCGCTCGTCGGCGTTGGCGTAGCAGCCCTCATTGGGTTCGGAGTCAGCGCGGGCTCTGCTGACTATCAGGCCGCTGATCTACTCAGCCTGGCGAGTGCGCTGATCGTCGTGGCGCTCTTCGCCCTAGCATGTCGCCCACGTCTGGAAAATGCCGACTAAACATGCTCGGTCGACTTATGCAGCATGGGGATTACGCGCTGGCGTGCGGACTAGGCGCCAGGGGCGCGCGCGGACTGGTGGCCGGTGCTAACCGATCGCTAGAACTCGCCGAGCTTGCGGTCGAAAGCGTATTCGGTCGGGAATTCGATGAACACTTCGTGTGCGCTGCTAAACCCTTCTCGGCCCATGGGAAGCGAGAGGATCGATGCCGGAATGAAAAGGAGGCCACCGACAAGCACACGCGCGGTCGCCAAAGGACGAACGATCAGAAGATCCAAGGTCTTCCCACTCACGTCTTGGGCGCGTGAGCCCTCCCAATTGACCTCGGGCATTTCGAGCGACGCTGCCGGGCCCGCGACGAGCATGGACAGTGCCAAGCACCCGATGAGCGGGGCGACGGCAATCCGTCGGGTAGAAGCGACGAAAGAAGCGACGAAAGAAGCGACGGGGACGAATGAGGTGAAGCGCATCGGTGATCCTTTCAAGAGCCCAGAGGTGGCGTGCTCTCTATTAGGTGTCCAATCCTAGCATTCTCTGGCGGAGGTCAAGCCCGGTCGGGCGCGGAGGCTGACGCCACCTCAGACGCCAGGCGAGATCGAAGTATTTGAGGTCGATCCGGAGCTTCCCTGCGCAATGGTGGCACGAATATCGTCGACGATCAGATAGCCAACAGGAACCAGAAAGAGCGTCATCACCGAGGCGTAGAGCACGCCGTAGGAAAGTGCGATGGCCATCGGGACGAGTGGGACCGCCGGCACCGATGCTTCAAACATCAAGGGAACGAGGCCCAAAAAGGTCGTTGCGGTTGTGAGCGCGATCGGACGAAAGCGCGCGATCGCGGCGGAGCGAACGCTGTCGCCTATAGAGAGTCCGCCGGCTCGCCGAGCATTGATCGTGTGCACCATGACGAGGGACCCGTTTACGACCACACCTGTGAGCGCGACGATGCCTAGGACGGAGAAAAAGACGATGTCCCAGCCCATTATTTTGTGGCCGAGCAGCGCACCGACCATTCCGAAGGGAATCACGCTCATGATGATGAGTGGCTGCGCATAACTCTTGAGTGGGATCGCAAGCAATACGTAGATCACGAGCAACGCCATTCCGAGGCCGGTCACGATTCCGGAAGCCGTAGAAGACTGTTCCCGCGCTTCCCCGCCATAGCGATATTGCAAATTCGGGAACCGCTCGGAGAGTTCGGGGAACCAGGCCTCGAATTGGTCCAGGATGATGACAGGTGTCGTTTCGACGCGATCGACGTTTGCGGTGACCGTGACGATTCGCTGCCGATCCGTTCGTTGAATATTCGCGAAGCCTCTGGTGACCTTCGCTTCCGCGACAGCCGAGAAGGGAACCTCTACACCGTCCCGCGTTCGGATGCGCATGTCTTCGAGAGAGCCGAGGGAGCGACGCTCTGCCTCCGGGTAGCGAACCATCACGCGGACATCATCGCGTCCGCGCTGCATGCGCTGGACTTCTTCCCCGTAAAAGGCTTGCCTTACCTGGAGAGCGAGGTCGGCCTGGGTCAGGCCCAAGGGCAGGGCGTTCTCACGAATCGAAAGCTGTACTTCTTGCTTGCCGGCGCGGAATGAATCGGCAACATCCCTCACGCCAGCGTAGGTTGCTAGCTGGCGCTTGACCGTATTCGCAGCCATCGCGAGTTCTTCGATCGTCTCGGAACCATAGAGCTCGATCTGAATCGCTTCTCCTGCGCCGAAGGCATCGGACGTAAAGTCTACTTCGATCGCATCCGGCACGGGGCCAGTTAAATCTCGCCAGCGATCCAGCACATCTTGTGTCTGGAAGTCCCGTTCGAGGGATGAAATGAGTTCGATTCCGACTTCAGCGAGATGCGCGCCTCCGGCCCCAGGTCCCGAATCTTCGGGAACGGGGCGACCGAGTTGTTCTCCGATCGAGGAGAAAGTATGCACGACAATCGAGGGGCCCGGAATTTCTTCGTCGAGTGCGGCGATGAGTTGATCCGCAGCGGCTTGGATCTGCGCGACAGCGACTTCGGTTCGTTCGAGTGGAATGCCTCGAGGCATCGTGAGCGTCGCATAGGCGATGTCGCCCGCGACCTCCGGGAAGAACTGGAAGCGGATGCGCCCGGTTGTGACCATGGCCGCTGTTAGAATGAGAACCGCGACAGCTGCTGCAACCGTCGCATAACGAAAATCGATCGCGGTCTCGAGAGCGCGTGCGTAGTTGACCTTCGCGATCTTGTCGAGGCCATTCGCAAAGCGGCCCTGGATACGCCTCCACTTGGCCGAAAGTCCATTGGGATTATCAGTGGTGCGCTCCAGTTTTCGATGGGCGAGATGAGACGGGAGAATGAGGAGTGCTTCGAGCAGCGAAAATGCTAGGCAGACGATTGCGGTCTTTCCGACGGTGCCGAAGAAGCCGCCCATCCTGCCTGGAAGAAGAATGATCGGCATGAAGGCAGTGACGCTCGTGAGCACACCAAATATGACGGGGACGAAGACGTCTTGGGTCCCGCGAATGGCAGCTTCGATTTGAGGCATGCCTTCGACTTCGCGCGAGTGCACGCTCTCGCCTATCACGATCGCGTCGTCGACGAGAATTCCGAGGACGATGATGAACGCGATGACAGTCAAGGTGCTGATTGTCAGTCCGAAGACGGGGAAGAATAGGAGCGCGCCCGCGAAGGCGATCGGGACGCCTGCAGCCACCCACATGGCGAGGCGGAAGCGTAGGAATAGGGCGAGCACGACGAAGACGAGTGCGAGGCCAGTCCGTCCGTTTCGAACTAGAACGTCGAGACGAACGACGAGTTCAAGAGAATCGTCGTTGAAGATCGTGGCAGAGACGCCTTTAGGCAGCGATTGCCTGAAGGGCACCACCCATTCCTTGACTGCGGCAGCGGCTTCAAGCGCATCTTCCTCGCCGATCAGCTGAACCTTGATCACGACGCTCGGATCGCCATTGAACTGGCCGCGGAGTTCAGTGTCTTCAAAGCCGTCTATGACCTTCGCGATTTCGGAGAGGCGAAGGAGCGTGCCGTCAGGGCGTGTTAGGACGACTATGTCCTCGAAGTCGCTCTGCTGATATGCCTGCCCCTTGGCACGAAGAAGGATTTCGCCACCACCCGTTTTTACGGATCCACCAGGCAAGTCGAGCGAGAAGGAGCGGACCGCCTCGGCGACATGGTTGAGATCAATCCCGTGTCGTCTGAGCGTCGCTTCGCTGACCTCGATCGAGACTTCATAGTCTCGGTCGTATTGCAGCACGACTTGTGAGACACCGGGGAGGTTCGCAATCTCGTCGCGTGCACGCTGGCCTAAGCGCTTGAGTTCGTGTTCGGTGAGGGGGCCCGAAAGCGCGACTCGCAAGACGGGCCTTCGCACTTCGACTTTGGATACGAGAGGTCGTTCGCTGTCAGCCGGAAATGTGTCGATCGCATCGATGCGATTTTCGATCTCGGTCGCCGCCGCGGTCACGTCGGCGCCAACTAGGATTTCAGCCGTGACGACGCAGATGCCCTCAGACGCCATCGTGCTAATCCGGTCCAGGTCGGGTGTGCCTTTTATGGCTTCCTCCACGCGAATACAAATCGATTCCTCGACCTCCGCGGGAGAGGCACCTCGATATTCGACGACGATCTGAACCGCTTCGGGGTCGATTGCCGGGAATTCTTCCTGTGTCAGTTGTATCAGCGTGAAGAACCCGCCGACCACCATGACAGTCATCATGAGGTTGGCAGCGACCGGATTTCTGACGAACCAGGAAATAGCTCCGGTCACGAGGCATCACGCTCGGATCGCTCGGCGACCTCCGTCGGATCTTCGATCGCGCGGACTTGCATGCCGTCGATCACGATCTGCAAGGGCGAGATACAGATGCGTTCTCCTTCTCCGAGCGGGCCGCGAACTAGGACATCATCGCGATCGACTCGTATGATGTCGACGATCCGGGTATGCAGAAGGTTGTCGGGGCCGACGATCAGAATTTCGGAATCATTGCGCATGGCATAACGCGGAACCACGATGACGTTCTCGACTTCGGGTCCTTTGATTTCGGCTTGAACAAAGAGGCCGACGGTGAGGGGGATGGAGGGTGTCGCGGACTTCGTGCGATAGGGATCTTTGACTCGGGCAACGACATTGACCATACGGCTGCGTTGGTCGATTTCACCTTCGGTTCGGACGAGATGACCGATCCACTCGTTAGGTTGACCGGCGAAGAGTGCGGTTAGGCGGACTTCGGCCCCTCCTACGTCCAGGGGGGCGCCGGGTGCAGGCGCGGGAATGTCGAGGAAGGCGAGCTGCTCGTCGGGAATCGGCAGGCGGATTTCCGCATAGTCCGTCGCGTAGAGTCGAGCGAGCATGGAGCCGCGGTTGACGAACTGTCCGACGTCCACGCCTTCTTCCCTGATCCGGCCGGCAAAGGGCGCACGGATTTCGGTTCGCTCAAGGTCACGTTCGGCTTGTTCGAGGGCTGCACGAGAATCCAGCCAATTCGCTTCCGCGACGGTTGATGCGCGGTTGGCGTCCGCGAGCTGCGAGGCGCTAGCCACGCCACCACTTGACAGGCCTTTTTGGCGGGCGAGTTCGGATGCGGCGAATTGACGTTCACTGCGCGCCCTTTGGACACTTGCTTGGGCACGATCGAGAGCCAGTTCATAGTCCCGTGCCTCAAGTCGAATGAGCGGCGTCTCGGCATCGAAGAAGCCACCCGGCGCAAACGTCGGCGCGATCCAGACGATGCGACCGTCGATTTCGGCGAGGAGGTCGGCCTGGGTGCGTGGCGTGACGGTCCCCTGGCTGCGGACCATGAGGTTGAGCTTCCGAGGCGTTGCGTCGATCGTTCGAACGGTGGGAATAGCTCGTTCGGGCTCGCTACGAGCTGGCGTGGGAGCGGTCGAGTACAGAAGGGCGACGCCGACCGCCGCTACGACTAAGATGATGATAGGCGCGAGACGTTTCGTATTCATTGCGATGCTCCTTGACGAGCGGTGCGGGCTTGGCGTTCGAGGTCACTGCGAATGGCTTTGCGGATACGCGTGATAATTCCGTAGACCGCGTCGCTCGCACGATCTCCCTCGCCCTTACGGATGGCGGTCCTGAGTCGCCTTAAAATGGGCGCGAGTTCTTCGTTTGGTGTCGATCGCCGTCGCGAATCTGGGATCACGAGGTTCGAGTACCTCGTTCGAAGCGAATGACGCATCAGCGCGAGTACGGGATTGCGGCTCGCCGCGACGAGCTTTTCTGAGAGGGCCGCGAAGAGCTCTCCGCGTCGGCGTTCGCTCGGGGCGCTGTCGATCATCTCACTCAGGATGGCGATGATACCTGCGCGCTCTTCGTCGCTCGCCCGTTCGGTTCCGACCCTAGCCGCGTGTGCGAGAAATCCGTTCAGGGTGTCCAGAATTTGATCGACGAGATCTGCATCCGGGGGATCATTGAGAGCGAGCCACGGTTCGAGTACATCGAGACTCGCTTCCGCAATCGGATTCACGCGTGCGCCACCTGGGCGGATATCGGCGATTCCGAGTTGCTCCAAGCGCTTAACAGCGGACCGGACGGTGCTGCGATGGACGCCGAAGCGTTCTGCGAGATCGCGCTCCGAGGGGAGACGCTCGCCTTCGCGGTATTGTCCGCGCAAGATTTCGTCTCGCAACAGAGCTGCGATCGTCGACTCCTGGGTCGTTTCGTTCATGAGGGGTCCAGTCGCTAGAGCCAAGTTACAGGCACGGCCATTCCAGGATTCCCGGAGGCGGCACGAAACTTTGGCATCATCGAGCGGGTGTGCTCGAATTTGGTCGGACCAATTTGGCACGTCCAGGTCGGCACGTCCAGCGCTGGCGGAGCAGTCACGCGGTCTCACGCTCGTGTTCGGGAGACGGCTTTCGAAAACGAGCGGGCTAGCGGGCAGTCATGCTCGCCATCACGCGTAAGCGAGTGGCTTCGAGCTCAACGCGCTCTTTATAAAGACGCTCTCCGGCAAGCTGCCAGTCTTTGCCCTCGCCAAGTAGGCCCAGCTTTCCGCGCAGGCTCGATAGTCGTCGCTCCGCTCGTGTTAGCGTCACGAGAGCTTCGCGGTGCGAGTTTCGTTTGCTGTCGAGTTCTGCGGCCTCACGTAACAGCAAAGCCATGCGTAATTCATTGTCGAGCCATTTCTCGGGATCACGAAAAAGCTTCGCGGGATCCGAAAATCCTGCAGCGTTCGCCGTGAGCAGAGCCTCACTCTGGTGTTGCTCAGCGGTTCGAAGGTCACTTCGACAGCGTGCGAGTCCTGCCAACCCAAGGTGGCGGCGACTTAGGTCGGCTTCACCGGGCGGAAGCCACGGATCGACTTCGCGGCTCCACATCTGCCACCTGTTCTCCATCACAGCGCAAGCGTCTACGTCTCCGGCCAATGCGGCGCGGTCGCTAAGCCCAATCATTCCCGTCTCGATCGAGCGCGCCAGACGGTCTGCTTGCACGAACCCCAAGAGGACGAACGCGATCGTGATCGGAGCTGTGCTGAAAAACCCCTGGCGCATGTGCTCCATGAGTGTCCAGCTAGCTCGTTCTATCTGCCTTCGTGGTTCTGAGGATTTAATGGCGACCGAGAGTCGATCTGCGCACTCCCCTTGGTCTATGACCGAAGAGAGTTCGGTTGCGTCGAGTTCGGTCTGGCTAGTGACGAGGAGTGCTTCGGGTCCAAGCTGCGTGAGGCCTTGGGTCACGGCGGCGCGCGCGCCTTCTACATCCGCACGTTCTATTCGGTGTCGGGCGAGGCGTGTGTAGTAGTTGGAGCGGGCCGCGCGATTGGAGTCGGCTCGGCCTAACGCAGAATCAAGAAGCAGACGGGTATCAGTTCGTACTCCGCCGGGAAGCTCGACCGGCGCGGTGCTGTGGAGCACGAGCAACAGGCAATTCCCAACGTCTAAGCAGGCGAGTAGGTCTGGGCCTTCGAAGAGCGGTGCCGAGCCAGGCGGTGTGCCTATGAATAGTCGCGCGAGGAGCCAGCCAGCTTGTGGTAGCAGTGGAGCGGTGGCCATTGCGAGACGGGCAAGGCGGTGGCGCTTTGGCGCGCCGGAGCGAGCGATGGTTGTGCCAGCGATCGGAAGATCGGCGAGCGCTACGTCGATGGGGCCGAGCTGAAACTCAGCACGTCTTCGTCCCGCTCCGAGCTGGATCTCGAATAGGCGAAAACCGAATGCGATTGCGATGAGGCCGCGAGCGACCTCCCGCGCGAGGACGATGAGCCAAGCGGCAAGCGGCAGTCCCAATCCAAGATTGGCGGCGATCCAGATCCAATCAGGCAAAATCGAATTCTCTCTCCAGCGGTCCCGCGACGTCGGGGCTCCCTTATGGGAATCGACGCATTACAGGGGCCGCTTGAGGTGCGAAGGAGCGCCCGAGGGGGCCGCGGTTCGTTATGCTCCGCGTCTGGGGAAACGCAATGAGTGAATCGATCGAGGAAACAGAGCTCGGAGACACGAATCTGCTGACGAAGCGGATTCTGATCGGCCTGGCGGCGGGAATGCTCGTGGGAGTGGTCCTGAATCGATGGGGGCAGGGAACGCTGCTGGGTGGCTTTCTGGTCGACGGGGTCTTCTACGTCGGCGGAAAAATATTCCTATCGAGTTTGAAGTTGCTTGTCGTCCCGCTCGTGCTGGTCTCGTTGGCATGTGGCACAGCCGCGCTTGAGGACGTCACGAAGCTCGGACGAATCGGTGGAAAGACTCTGATTCTCTACCTTACGACGACGGCAATCGCGATTAGCCTCGCGATCCTCGCAGCCATTCTTGTCGGGCCAGGGTTAGGCGCGGAGTACGCGACGGATGCGCTGGAGTTTACAGTTAAGGACGCGCCGAGTCTCGCGGATACGCTGATCAATATTTTCCCCTCGAATCCATTTCAGGCGATGGCGGAGGGGAATATGTTGCAGGTGATTGTCTTTGCTATTTTGTTAGGCGTGGCGATGACGCTGGCAGGAGAATCGGGCCGCGATCTGTTGCGCGTTTTTCAGAGTGCCAACGAAGTGATCATGAAGCTTGTCTTCGTGCTTATGCAGATCGCACCCATCGGGATTTTTTGCCTCATTGCAAAAGTCATTGCGGAGCAGGGCCCCGAGACCTTTCAGAATATGGTCTCATATTTCTTTACGGTCTTGGCGGTACTGCTGCTGCACGCCGCCGTGACATACCCAACGATGCTCCTTCTATTAGCCCGCGTATCGCCCATTCCCTTTTTCAGAAAACTGCGCGCGCCCATGAGTGTCGCCTTCGGAACCGCGAGCAGTGGGGCGACGCTGCCCGTCACCCTCCGTACTGTTGAGGATCGGCTCGGAGTGCATGACTCTGTCGGCTCGTTCACCGTCCCGCTCGGTGCCACGATTAATATGGATGGCACGGCGATCATGCAGGGCGTAGCGACCGTCTTCATTGCCCAAGTTTACGGCGTCGAAATCGGCCCGGCGGGATATCTGACCGTCGTCGTCACGGCGACGCTCGCCTCGATCGGGACGGCTGGGGTGCCCGGCGTTGGAACGATCATGCTGGCCATGGTGCTGCAGCAGATGGGGCTACCCGTCGAAGGCATTGGGCTGATCCTGGGCGTCGACCGCTTGCTCGATATGACACGTACCGCCGTGAATATCACGGGGGATGCGGCGGTTTCTTGCATCGTCGCGCGATCCGAAGGAAAGCTCGATCTCGAGACCTTTAACGCGCCGTAGCGCGGGGATTCCCACGACCGATAGTCTTTGCCCCGATGCGGTCACTCTGCCATGCTCGCTCTCCCGTCGTGCAGCTGTAGGACGGGTAGCGCCGCGAACCGCGTGTCATCCATCCATTCATCCCATCCGATGAGCTGAGGTGTGATGACCCAAGCATGATCCCTAGAGAGGAATCCCCGCCATGAAGCTCTATACCGGAATGGGTCCGAACCCCCGTGTCGTCACGCTCGCCATCGCCGAAACCAGCGCAAACGTCGACATCGTCGAAGTCGACCTGCTAGGAGGCGAGAATCGCCAAGGTAATCACCTCGACCGCAACCCGGCTGGCCAGATCCCGACGCTTGAACTTGACGACGGTTCCTTCCTCTCTGAAGTGACCGTGATCGCCGAGTACATCGACGAGAAGCAGGGCGGCTCGCTGATGGGCGCGACTGCCGAAGAGCGTGCCGAGACGCGCATGTGGACCCGTCGCATCGACCTCAACATCGCCGAGCCTATGGCCAATGGCTTCCGATTCGCTGAAGGCCTGCCGCTTTTCGAGACCCGGATCCACGTGATTCCCGCGGCCGCCGACGACTTCAAGCAGATCGCCCAGGAGAAGCTTCTCTGGCTTGACGGCTTGATGGACGGCAAGGACTTCGTTTGCGGTGACCGCTTCACGATCGCGGACATCTTGCTCTTCGCGTTCCTTGAGTTCGGTGCCAGCGTCGGCCAGCCCCTCGACGCCAAGTGCGAGCGACTTCAGGCTTGGTACGCACGCGTGGCCGCTCGGCCGTCCGTCGCAGGCTAGTCAGACCAGTCGGGCTAATTGGACTGAGTAGAGCGGGTCGCTTCGCTTTCCAAGATTGCTTGGAAGCGCGCGAGTTTGCTCGCGGCTTCGAAGGGGTGGATACCGCCTTCGGCGAGCCAATCGATCAGGGCTCGCTGGACCTCTTCTGGGAGGGCTTCGCGCCCTGTTGCTGTCGGGCCCTTGGTTGGAAACTCGACTTCGAGTTCGAAGTCGGTGCGTCCGCCGGGGAAGTGAGTTCGGTCGAGTTCTACTTCGATTCGCTGAGGCCCGTCCGCTAGATCGAGCCGAAGGGTCCCTGTGGTTCTCTCATTGTCGAAACTACCAAATCGCTGGAGAGGCTCAGATGTGAGGCGTTCGAGGCGAGTTAGGAACGCCTCTAGCTCTGGTGAGCCATCCGCAGAGGGCGTCAGTTCCGCTCGCCAATTGTCGATCCAAGGTCCAAGCAGGAGCCCATCCTCGAGGGCTTCATCGAAGGCCGCGAGGGGCACGGCGGATTCGAGTTCGATCCGCCGGCTCAAGGCACCTTCTGTCTCGATCTGACCGTCGCTCTTAACGGTCACAAGCCGTCGCTCGCCTTCGCGGCGCAGCCGCACTCCGATTCGAGCATCCCGCAGGGGGGCGCCCGGGGAGTCGATAAAATGATTATTTTGGAGCTTGACGCGAGGCTCGGCGAGCCGCTCGCGGACCCAATGCCAAGCATCCTCGTCTGGCAAAGCCAGCTTTAACTCGATTTCGCGCCAAGAGGTCATTTGGGGGCTATTCAGCATTGTGTTGGCTTGGGAAGTCACGAGGCGATGTCTGGACGGCGCCGTGATGCTAGCTTCTGTCGCCGTGAGGCCACGGAGGGCTGAGCTTCAGAATGCCTACCCTCCTCGTGGACACGAGATCAGAAACGTATCGAAGCCAAGTCCATCGGAAAAGGATCGGTGGAGTGGCCATTGAACATTGAGCTGGGGATCATCGAGCTGAGCGTACTTCAGCAGGCGATTTAGGCTGGGGCACCGAATTTTGAGCAAACGACTCTATGTCGGGAACGTTCCCACCTCGGTGACTGAAGACGATCTTCGTGAGGCGTTTGGAGTTCATGGGAACGTCGCTCAGGTTGATGTGATTCAGGATCGAGAGACAGGACGCCCGCGCGGCTTCGCGTTTGTGGAGATGGAGGAACCCGCTGCAGCGGATGCAGCGATTCAGGCACTGGACGGGAATGACTTCGCGGGGCAGAATCTTCGCGTCAGCGAAGCGCAGGAACGCCGAGGAGGCGGAGGCGGAGGTCGTCCTTAACGACCGCTCCATTTTTCGCGATCTCGCCCATCGCAATCAATTAAATTTTCCGGAAACGCGAGTTTGTTCCCGGGCATGACAGAAAACCAGCGTCCACCCTTCTTGACCAATCGTCGGAGGCGGGCCGACCGCAGTGCAGGCCATGGGGCTCCGAGGTCGCGAGCGGTAGCTGAAAGGAGATCAAGATGGCACGCGCAAGTCGAATGAGCGTTTTGAAACGTAAACGAGAGAGCGAAAAGGCTGAGAAGGCCGCACGCAAACGCGAAGAACGAGACGTGGAAAAGGAATTCGGGAAACCGAAGGAGAAGGAAACTGGCGAGGCTTCACAAGACGACCTCGAAGCCTACGGACTTTTCCAGCCGGAAGAGGAAGAGGAAGAGGAAGACTGATCAGAGTCTTGCTCAGGCGTTTTTTCGGAAACACATCTTTAACGACCAGCATCCGTTTCTCTCGACCAGCTCGAGCTGCACTGGCCTAGCGCAGTCTATGCGGGCCGATCGCCGATGATAGTGAGTCGCTCCATCACGCGGGGCTGGGGCCAGTAGTCGCTCGCCGCATAGTGCTGGGTCGAGCGGTTGTCCCAAAAAGCGATGCTATTCGGCTCCCATTGGAAACGCACTTGGTATTCCGGAACTTCGATTTCCTGATAGAGCCGCTTGAGCAGTGAGTCACTCGCCTCGTCATCCATCCCGTCTATGCATCGCGTGAAGATCGGATTCACGTAGAGACATTTTCGCCCTGTGCGCGGATGGGTGCGTACGATCGGATGATAGGCGGGCGGGAATTCTTTCCGCTTTTCTTCGCGTTGTTCTTCGCTCAAAGCGAGGCCGAAGGTGTGCACGAAGTCGTGGATCGCGATCTTGCCTTCGATCTCGGATTTGAGGTCGTCGGCTAGCCCTTCGTAGACGGCTTCCATATCGGTCCAAAGCGTATCGCCCCCGACACTTGGAACCTCGTACGCGCGAAGGATGGATCCAAGGGACGGAATCTCGCGCCAACTGACATCGCTATGCCAGTTGTTCTCGACGCCGACGACATTTTCGTCTTTCACGAACCGAACAATCTCCGGGTTTTCTCCTTGCTCAATAAAGGGATGGATCTCGAGCTCACCGAAATTTCGTGCGAAGGCCGCATGGTCTGCCTTGCTGATCTCTTGGTCCCGAAAGAAGATCACTTTGTATTCGACGAACGCGCGCTCGATATCCTCGGTGACTTCCTTTCCGAGAGGCTTCGATAGATCGAGGCCTCGAATCTCGGCACCGAGGCATGGGCTCTGCGGGACCGCCTCGAAATGATTGAAGTCGAGGCCCGAGAGGCGCTCTCGGATCGGCGCGATGTGTCGCCGAGGGCCGTAATGGATCGGTCGATGGGGAGCGATGGCGGACATTTAGGAACCTGCTTCGTGAGGCATTGCGCGGGAATGCGCCATGCGGCCGCTGCATGCGCGGTTGTAGAAAAGCCTATGTGTGGCGGGCGGACCTCGCCAGCGCCAAAGGCAACAATGATATCGACGTCGAGTGCTTAAATGGGGTCGCGCGGAGTGAAGACTTAGTCGAGGAGAATGAGCGTGATGCCCAGCAGAGTGAGCATTATCCCCGGCAGCTGACGGATCAGGTTTTTCTCGCCCATGATGCGAATGCCCAGAGCGACGGCCAGCAATGATTCGATCTGGCCCACGGCCTTGGCGTAGGCCACGATCGTGATTGAGAAGGCCCAAAACCAGCAAAGGCTCGCGGTAAAACCGGCGGAGCCGATCACGAGCATCCGCTTCCAGTGCTTTCCGACTTCGCGGAACGAAGCGGGTTCGCGCCAGAGGATCCAGAGACTCAATATGACGACTTCGATCCATGTCGTATGAAAGAGCGTCTGCACGGCGCCATCAAAAAAACTCGCCTCCGGGTTTGCTGCACGCAAAGCGCCGTTGGCAAGCTTGAGCGCGAAGCTTGCGAAGACGAGAAGCACCGCGCATAGCAAAGCGAATTGACCCGATCGTCCGAACCTGAGTCCGCGCCAGACGCTTTCTCCCGAGCCTTCCCGCGTCAGGTTGATGGAGATTACCCCGGCGGCGCATACGGCAATGCCAAACCCGCCTAGCATTGAGGGGGGTTCGCTAAAGAACATGGTCCCGGCGATCGCGGTCAGGACGACTTCGAGTTTGTGGAAGACGATCGACTCCCCGAAGGAGCCGCTTCGAAAGGCGGTGATGAGGGCGACATTCGCCGTGAGTTGGGCGACCGCGGTGATGGCGCAGAAGCCGAGGAAGGTCGAGGAGAGCTCCGGCCAACCGTCCTTTATGCCGAGCGTGATCGCGGCGAGGGCGGCGTAGGGCAAGCAAAATGTGAAGCGCGACCAACTGTTGAGCGTCGCTGAAATGTCCGACGAGATTGTCTGGGCCGTCACGTTGCGAAGCGTTTGCGCGACGCCGCCTCCTAACGCGAGAACGACCCAGAGCTCGATTCCGAAGAAGCTCAACTCTTCGCGCCGCGGCGGGCGGCGGGGCGTTTGAATCGTGACCGCGCGTGTTCTGCGAGTTCGCGCGTTGTGCATTGAACAGCGTGGTCGTTCACTATGCCCATCGATTGCATGAAGGCGTAGGCGGTCGTCGGTCCGACGAACCTAAAGCCGCGGCGCTTGAGTGCCTTGGCCATAGCCTTGGATTCATTCGTCTGCGTGAGGGTGCTGAGGGTTCGCTCGTTAAACTTCTTTGGCCTGTCCGAAGCCAAAGGTTCGAATTGCCAAAAGAAGGCCGCGAGGGAGCCGAACTCTTCTTGCAGAGCACTGGCGCACCGCGCATTGTTAAGCGTTGCTTCGATTTTGCCCCGATGTCGAATGATTCCTGCATCCCCGAGTAGGCGTGCGACGCTCCGTTCGGTCCACCGCCCAATCCGTGAGTGATCGAAATCGGCGAAAGCCTTTCGGAAATTCTCGCGCTTTCGAAGGATCGTCAGCCAAGAAAGGCCCGACTGAAATCCTTCCAGGCAGAGCTTCTCGAATAGATGGCGATCGTCGTCGATCGGGAAACCCCACTCGGTGTCGTGGTAGTCCTGATAGTCGGCATGATCTCCGGCCCAGCTGCACCGTTCGTATGGGATCGATTTCGTGGAGGGCATTATTGGGTAGCGAGGCCTAGCGCCCTCGGAACTCCGGCCGGCGCTTTTCCATGAACGCACGCACGCCTTCCGCGTAGTCGTCGCTCGCGAAGCATGTCGCAATTGCGTTCGTAACATTTTCGGGCCGTTGCGCGGATTCCGGCCGCGCAATCTCGCGCAGCGTAGTCTTGGCCGCTCGAAGCGTAAGCGGCGCGTTGTCGGAAATCGTGGCCACGGTTTCACGCACGAACTTGTCGAGATCATTTTTCGGGAGCACGCGATTCACGAGTCCCATCCCCGCGGCTTCCTGAGCATCGAAGCGTCTTGCGGTCATGAAAATTTCTTTCGCCCGAGGCTCTCCGACCACACGAACGAGGTTCTCGAAGCCGCCTTGGCCATAGCCAAGTCCGAGCCGCGCGGCGGGAATTGCGAAGACCGCGTCCTCAGCGCAATATCGAAGATCGGCGCAGAGGGCGATCGCACAGCCGCCCCCTATACAGAAGCCATGAATTGAGGCGATCACGGGTTTGCCGATATCGGCGATCGCGTGGAAGGCCTCTAAATTGTCCATGTCGTAGGATGAGGCGTTCTCTCCGCTTCGACTTTTCTCGAATTGAGAAATGTCGGCACCGGAGACGAAGGCGACGTCGCCTTCACCGCGAAGCACCACGACCCGCACGTCCGGATCCGCATCGAGTTGCCTACAGATCTCCGGGATCTGGCGCCACATGGCGGTGGTAACGGCGTTTCGCCGCTCGGGATGGTCGAAAATGACTTCGGCGACGGAGCCGTCACGGTTTACGCGGAGTTTTCCTGGCATAGGGCGAGCATAGCGAAGGGCAAGGGCCCGGCTCGATGCGATGGTTGGCCCTCTGGCGGATGGCGTTCACTGCGGCAATATAAAACGGGTCTCGTCTTCGGGATTCGTGCCTCGATCCTCTTGCTAGCAAGGACACTACGACATGAAATTCTCAATGATCTTCGAAGCTCAGATGGTCGACCCGTCTCCCGCCAACGAACAGCAAGTGCTTCACGAATGCGTCGAACAAGCGGTGCTTGGCGACAAACTTGGCTTCGATGGTGTGTGGGCCGTCGAGCATCACTGTCTGACGCAGTACGCGCACATGAGCGCGCCGGAAACTTTTCTCGCTTTTGTCGCCGGCAAAACGACGAACGTTCGAATTGGTCACGGTGTCGTTTGCTTGCCCTTCAAGATGAATCATCCGATCAAAGTAGCCGAGCGTGTCGCAATGCTGGATGTGCTCTCGAATGGCCGAGTGAACTTCGGCGTGGGGAAGGGCGGCACGGAAACGGAGGCCGGCGCCTTTGATGTCGAGATCGCCGAGATTGACGCACAGCTCGAAACATCTTTTCGGATGATCCCCGAGATGTGGGCATCAGACGTGTACTCCTTCGAGAACGAACTGATCCGCGTGCCGGAACGCAGTATTCATCCCAAGCCTATGCAGACACCGCATCCGCCGCTGTTCTTGGCGTGTACGCGTGAAGCGACGCTCAACCAGGCAGGAGAATGGGGCGTTGGTGCGCTTTGTCTCGGGTTCGGCGGCCCCGACGATGTTGCGCAAAAAAACAAGGTCTACCGCGAAGCAATCAAGCGGCGAACGCCGGAGACGCAGGTAGGTGCAGTTGCGACCGATCGGCTCGCGGCACTCTGCCCGGCGATCGTGTTGGACGATGGTGTTGAGGCTCGAGCGATCGGGCACCGCGGCCAGCGCTTCTTTACTGAATCGATCAATCACTTCTACCAGGGAGGACCGCCCCCCGGAGCACCGCCGGAAGACGAAGACGCGGCAGAGTATCTAAAGAATCAAGGAGAGGAGTTCGTCGCATATCTGCACGAAGAAAAGATCGAGGCGGGGACCGAGGCGACTGGGCTCTACAACCCGAACCATGCATACGGCACCGTCGAGGACGCGATTGGCTATGTCGAGCGACTGAAGGACGCGGGGGCTGACGAGGTCATGTTCCTTGTTCAAATGGGTGGCGTGCCGCAAAAGGCCGCGCTTCGTACGATTGAGCTCCTCGCGACGGAGGTCATTCCTCGCTTCCGCTAGTCGGCCCTATAGGGCCCCGAGCATAGGGGCCGCACGAAATGTTCTAAGGCCCGACTGCGTTCGTCGCCTAGCGGACCTGGTTAGGAGTCGTGGCGCTCATTGAGGGGGCTTTGCGGGACGCTCCGCATCAGATCGACGTTGTACCCGACTCCTGCGAGTCGGCCGCGAATCGCTTCGAGGGTTTCGTCTTCGAGGCTTGGCTTTCGTGAGAGCACCCAGACCCATCGCTTCGACGGATGCCCGACGACTGTGTATTCGTAGTCCGGACCGAGTTCGAGGATCAAGTAAGCGAGCGAAAGGGGCCAGATGGGACGCACTCGCCATTCACCGGGCGTGGCCTCGTTATGAACCCAGCCGAGCTGCGGGATTGATTTCGTTGGGCCATCGAAGCTGCCCTTCTTGAAACGGAAGTCGATGTCGATGCGCCCGTCTTCGCGCAGTCGATATATTTCGATCGCGTCGTGGGCGCCTTCCTCAGCTCCCGTGCCGATGCTTTCGACGACAAACCATTTACCGGCGAAGCGTTCTAGGTCGACTGTGGGAACTGTTTCGAGCGGAAGCTCGGCGTTGGGGCCGACGCCGGCCGAGCCGAGGCATCCGGTGACGCTAAGAACGATGGCGAAGAATAGTAAAGCTGAGGCGCTTCTAAATTGAAATTCAGGCAACTCGAGAAGTGCAGATCGGCAGCGAAAGTCATGTGTGTTCATCGGAGTTCCTCGTGATTGCCTCGAGTGATGAGGGCGAGCATAGGAGGAGTCTAACGATGAACCTCTGAATAGGCCTCGGGAGCTACCTTAGACATGTTCAGCAGAGGCGTTGCAGGAGCGAGGGAGATCGACATCGTCGCGGCCCTTGACCGGAGCGCACCTCTCTTGATTCGATGTCTGCTTTGTAAAGTTGTGTGAAGTCGGGGGGGGG
>Ga0115569_10001514_pt1 | contig 17986 bp, 17 predicted proteins | sample COGITO_mtgs_1205_2_FD_87295 | JGI IMG/M metagenome (GOLD analysis project Ga0115569, IMG submission 87295) | Pelagic marine microbial communities from North Sea - COGITO_mtgs_120503 | ecosystem: Environmental > Aquatic > Marine > Epipelagic | place: Germany:Helgoland, sampling site Kabeltonne... | reverse complement strand
GCCACCATCACTTTGTACAACGCGTTCATGGACTCTTCGGGGGATGCCCCGTGGTCGGTAAGAGCGCCAAGCAGCGCTGGACCGACGGCGTGCACCGCTGCAATCCCAGGCTTGACCACCAAAAAGTCAACGTCGTGTTCCTCAGGGGTGCGCGGGCGGTGATCGGAAACCACCAGGTCCAAATCGCCGGCTAAAACAGCTGCGCGGAGGGCGGTGCGGTCTTCCACTGAACGCAACGGTGGCGACAGTTTCATATCGCTGTTGAAGCCGTCCAGATCAGCATCGGTCCAACAGAGGTGGTGCACGGTGGTCCCGCACGTCACCTTGTGCCCATTCTGTTTTGCTGCTTTGATCGCCTCCATTCCTGCCGCTGTAGTGATCACGGGAAAATGAAGGTGTCCTCCGGAGTATGACAGTATATCCAACTCCCTTCCGATGCGCAGCAATTCGGATTCGCCTGAATGGCCTGGCAGTCCTAATGAGGTGCTCATGGCTCCTTCATGCATGACGCCGTCGGGCTGGAAATGGGGGTCGAGTGCGGCTGAAAAAACCGGAAGCCCTGTGGTTTGGTGATACTCCAGAGCGCGCCGCAGCAATTCTGGACGCTCTATGGGAGCGTCGTCTGAAAAAGCCCTGGCACCGGCACGCTTGAGGGCATAGGCCTCTGTCAGCTGCTCTCCCTTGCATCCTGCGCTCAACGCAGCCAAGGGCAGCACCCCGCAAATGGCCTCTGATGTCCTGTGCAAAAGGGCCATAACTTCGGTAGGTTGGTCCCGACACGGTCGGGTAGAGGCCACTGGAGCTACCCGGGTAAATCCACCTTGTGCCGCTGCCTTGAGGCCGTGTGCAAGTCCTTCAGCACGTTCTGTACCGGGGTCCCGAAAGTCCACCTGTCCGTCCCACCATCCTGGTGAAATCCAACACTCGGACAGCAGATGGTCTCCCTCATTCTTTGAGCCTGACGATGCAGCTCCAATGGAGACAATGCGGCCATTTTCAACAGCCACATCCACGGGTTGTCCGTGCAGAGGGTGGCCCGGTTGCAAAAGTCTGGGGGCGCGGTATCGGGTCATGACGTGCTCGGGTGGAGGTGGTGACTTCAGGTTTTAAGGCGCAGAGGCTTCAGGTGCTTGACGCATGGCAGACTTGCGCTTCAACAAGGTCATTTCAATGAGGAGAAACAGCAGGGAGAGGGTGACAAGGCTGAGCCACAGAGGTTGACCAGCTTCGAGCACTTCCACCTCCTGCACAAGGTCTTCCACATCTGAAGAGATGACATCGCTGCGCCGCCATCCCTCTGTTGTGAGGGCTTGTTTCCAGTCCTCTACGTCCCAAATGGACAAATCGCTTTCACCGCGTGCAGGGTTGATGCCCAACGCCATCACAACGGAAACACTATCGCCGTTGTTTCCAGCTGCTGCAATGGACTCTATGAAGTACGGACCTGGTACAGCATCGCGGAGCGGCAGATACACCTCCACACCGCCAGGCACTGTTCCAGATTCCAACAGCAAGCGCTCCGCGGCATCGCCTGCGGCGGGCCGAAGTGCGAGGCCTGCCCCGGTGGCACGGTCCAATCCTTGCAGTAGAACCGCCACATCGCTGCCGGCTGTGAACTGCTGCAGCCCTGTCGCACGGCTTGTTTCTGCCATTCTGAGCGCAGTGGGAACCAACAGGGCATGTTGGGCCAAGTTGGACCACTTGGGATCGAAAGGGGCAGCGCAAAAGTGGTAACGTCCCAGGCCTTTGAGCCCGGTTGTCAAGAACTCCCTGCCGTCAGCAAAAGAGATCAAACTGCGCTCTAGGGACCCTGTTGGGCTGCGTGCGTGCCAGCCGCGCACTGTCGGAAGGTCCACCCGGCGAGGAGCACGGGCAAAAACGCCTGCAAACAGGGGGTGATCGTGGTGCAACTTGCCCAGGCGAACAGGCTCTTCGGACGTCATCCAATCGGCCACTCCATGGGCGCCAAGTCCGACGAGCAATTCATCCCATCCGGTCCCAAGGACCTCGGCAGGGGGCAGCATCATCAGGCTCTTTCCAGAGGAAACGTTGCGCAACAATGCAGCAACCAGACCATTCGAAGGGTCTCGAACACCTTGAAGCACGATGAGGTCGGCGGCGTCCAAGCTGGCGTAATCCAAGGCCGCAGCCTCCATGGATTGTACTTCATGCAGCGCAGCATCACCGAACAGCCTCCCCAAAGCGACTTGCTCGGCAGGGGTGGATTCACGGCCTTGAACCAACACCACTTTTACGTTTTCTGCCACATTGTATCCCACGTGCAGCGCGTCGTCAAACGTGACCGGAGCGTCTGTGGTAGAGACCATTGCATGCACGGGGCCGCTTTCTTCATGTCTGAAGCGCAGGACGGTATCTGTAGTCAATCCAGGGACGATGCGGTAAGAACCAATGGCGGCTTTCCGTCCATTGATGCTCAAACTCAAAGGCAGGTCGTCGACAGGCCGCTGCGCGTCGTGGGAAATGCGCACGTTTAAGACTTCACTGCGTCCAATCAACCTCATGGGGGCATCAAACCAAGCCGAATCCACGCGGATGTTCACCTTGGGCTGCGCCGCTTGCGTCACAAACCTCACAAACAGGGTGGAGTCGACCATGCCAGCAGCCTCACCGGTCATGGTGTGGCTGGATTGTTGAAGGTCAGTAAAGAGATAGGCGAGCCGTTGCTTTCCGTCGGTGTCGCTCAGAAATTCTTGTTGGTGAAACAAGACGTCTCGAATGTTGGGGGCGGCATGGCCGGGCTGCACCGATGCAATCCGTTCGAGGGCTTCTTCTTTGTTGAGCCAGCGTCGGTCCGAAGGGTCAAATGAAGAGGACACCACATGGAACTGGTCTGTGGCGGCATGGGATTCAACCAGGGCCAGTGCGCCATTTTTCGCGGCCTCGAGCATGGGGCCATTGCGGCCTTCCAGCTCCATGGACGGACTGGTATCCATGTAAATGGACACCCGCTTTTGTCCGCTGTTGTCTTCGCCATCTTCTGTGGGCCACATGGGCTCAGCAAAAGCGAGGATGATGCACGCCATGGCAGCGAGCCGCATGAGGAGCACCAGCCAGTTCCGAATCCGATTGCGGGACCGCGACTCCATTCTCACTTCCTTGAGAAAGGCGGTTTGGGAAAACGAAACTTTGCGGTGTCGGCGGAAGCTAAACAGGTGTACCAGCACCGGAATGGTCAGCGCCGATAGCGCCCAAAGGACCTCGGGGTGGACAAACTGCATCTATATGCGAATTTAGTGCCCAACTGTGCCCGAATCATCTTCTTCCCCAACTGGTCGCCCACGCCGTCCTCAGAATAACAGGCGAAGGCCTTCAAAAGCCCGGCTCGACGAATGGAAAACGCTGCTGGATGAGGCGGCAGACCGCTATGAGCAGCCCGACTTTTTGGATGCCGATCCGTTGGGCATCCCACACCGTTTTAGTGCTCCGGAAGACATTGCGGTCGCGGGTTTTTTTGCAGCCACACTCGCTTGGGGCAACCGAAAGAGCATCCTGCGCTCCTGCGACGAGCTGTTGGACAGGATGGATGGAGCGCCGGCGGACTTTGTGCGTTCGGCTACGGCGAAGGATTTGGATGTCCTCGACGGTTTTGTGCACCGGACTTTTCAGGCAGAGGATGCCAAACGTTTCGTGCGCTGCCTCCAGTCATTGGAGCGCGACCGGGGCTTGGAAGGGGCCTTTTCCGATGCATTTGCGGCCGCCCCACCCCTAACAGGAGGCCGAGGTGTGACCGATATGGGGGCAGCCTTGCACCATTTCAAGCTGCGCTTCTTTCAAGACGAACCGGCCGGCCGAACCGTGAAGCATGTTGCCGATCCCGCCAAAGGCAGCGCGGCAAAAAGGCTGTGCATGTATTTGCGTTGGATGGTCCGTTCCCCTCACCGCGGTGTGGATTTTGGGCTGTGGTCCTCGGTCTCCACTTCTGACCTGCGTTTGCCTTTGGATGTGCACACTGCCGGGGTGTCCCGGGCGCTAGGCTTGCTCCAACGCAAGGCCAACGACTGGCGCGCAGTCGAGGAGGTGACCCAGGCCTTGAGGTGGTTGGACAGTGAGGATCCTGTGCGGTACGACTTCGCTCTGTTTGGAATGGGGGTCAATGGGGCCCTTGATCACGCGGAGTGATGTCCCCAATGGGCCGTCAGCGCCATCCAGGCTTCTCGGTCCGTAGCAAAGGACAGCGATTCGGGATCGAACTCTGAGGCGGTCTCCCACCGAAGGGACTGGGTTGACGCCCCATCGAAATCAAAGGGCTTCTGCGCGATCCGAAATGCTGGAGTTTCTTGTAAGCGGGCCAGGTAGTAGTGACACAGGACCTGTTCGGTCGGCCGCCAAGCCGAGCGCACGCAACCACCTGTGGCATGCACAAGGTCTCCAAGCACAATCGGTTGCCCCAATTCTTCCATGGCCTCACGGCGGGCGCAATCTTTGGGGCCTTCGCCAAATTCTAGTCCTCCGCCCGGCCATTTGGTGCAGCGGCGTCCAGCGATCCACTCGTCACTCACCAGGACTTGATCGCCAGGCGCCAGCGACGTGGCTTCACCAGGTCCCGCGATCAAAAAGAAGTACACCCGCACATTGAACCGCTGCATGGGCAGGTCTTCGGGCTTGGGACGCGTGGCCCGCAGCATTTCGCGCTTGCCCGGCGGTCCAGGCAGGCGCTCCACCGCCAATCCAGCGGACTCCATGGCCCGACGCACGGCACCTTTGGCGCAATACGTGACCAAAACACCCCCTTCATTCAGCAAGTTGTGGGCCTCCTTGAAGCGGGTTTCGGTCCACAATTCTGGTTGGCTGTCCGGTGCAAAAGCATCGAAATAAATGAGGTCAAAAGTGTAGGGGCTGTCTGCCGCAAAGTCCTGCCACGTGCGCTTAATGCGCGTAAAAGTGGCCTCTTCCGCCCAATGAACCTCATGGCGCTCGGCGCCTTCACGGGCATGCAAGGCTGCAGATTCCGCAAGGTCCGCACCGGCATCCGCAGCAGGATCGATTTGCGCGAGTATGGAACCTGGGATGGGCAGCGGTTCCAATGCACAGTATTCAAGTTTGGGCCGGCGTCCCAAGGGGTGGTCGCGCCAGGTGCACAAGGTGAGCAGGGCATTGAGACCCGTCCCGAAGCCCAGTTCTAGAATCCGCAGGGTGGCAGGGAGTGCACCTGTTGTGAGCCGGTGGTTGAATCCGGCCTCGATGAATACATGCAAGGACTCTGTGCGCGCCCCATGACGGCTGTGGTAGGCCTGTCCAAAGCGGCTGGACTCGATGGTCATGGAACCGTCCTCTGTTTGTGCAGGCACGAGGTGGCCCGCATCGGGGTTGGGGGGAGTGGCACCGTGTGCACCGTTGCGGCTCGACATGTTTCGAAGTTAACTTCAGCTTGATGTTCAGGTATGATGAAATCCAGGACCACCCGCGTAATTTTGGAGCATGTACATGATGCGAATGGCAGCCATTGCGGTGTTGATCTCGACTTTGGTGGGATGTGAAGTAACACCAGATCAGAGCAGCGCTGCGAACAACAAGGAGATGTCAAACCAAGATGTATGGGCACCGCTGGCGCGGTATATCGGTGACAGAGAAGCCGAGTTTAAAGACATCCCGTTGGAGCGTGCCACAGAGCTCGAAGCCCTGGCCGAATTTGTGAAGTCTGCGCAGGACACCGGTGTAGCCAAGCTCAATTTCATCTGCACCCACAACAGCCGCAGAAGCCATTTTGGGCAGGTCTGGGCTCAGGTCGCAGCCCACCATTTTGGGTTGGATTCGCTGGTTCAAACGTACAGCGGAGGCACCGAGTCAACGGCTTTTAATGAGCGTGCAGTCGGTGCACTTCGGCGCGCAGGTTTGGACATTCACCCCGCGGCCATCAGCGACAATCCCAAGTATGCCGTTCACTACGCTGCTGATCGGGACCCGATGATCTGCTTCTCCAAGAAGTACAGCGATGGGGATGCCAATCCGACCTCTGGCTTTGCCGCGGTCATGACCTGCGCACAGGCCGATAAAGGATGTCCCGTTGTCTTCGGCTCTTCCATGCGCTTCTCCACGCCCTATGTGGACCCCAAAGTCAGCGATGGGACGCCGGAAGAAAAAGACACGTACGATGAGCGTTGCGCTCAGATTGCCCGGGAGATGTTGTACGTGATGTCCAAAGCAAGAGACTGACGGTCCGCCATCAGCTTATTTGTCCGATGCGGTGCATCACACAATCGTCGATCTTCCGGTACAATTGAGGGGGGCTAAAAGTGCGCCAACCCATTTCCTGAAGCTCGCCTCCCATCACAAAATATTGGTCCAAATCAGCGTCGGCGAGCTCTTCTGTAACATGCTCTCGAAAATTGAGCAGGGCAATCCAACCATCTGAGTCGGTCACTTCATCAAACCACTCTTCGTAGTAGCAGTCGTCTCCGGAGTGAAAGTTGAGGATGTTCTCTCCGATCAGAATAAAGCGCCCAATGCCCTCGCCCTGGAGGGTCTCAATCACGTTCCGTTTGAGGTTCATCACATCGTTGAACAGGGTGTCGTTCCATTCGCCGATAAACTCAATGATGGTGAACCCTTCTTCGTAGTCGGTGAAGAGGATTTTGGCAAATAGGGTTGAACTGCCGATGTTGTCCCACTGCGGATGAATGAAGTGGTTGTAAATCCGCTCGGTGTAGTGCGTTTCGCTGTATTGGCGGTCGTAAAAAGGCGAACGCTCATCGTCACTGGCCACGTAGAAGTTGCGCCAATTGTAAAAGGGCTCGATGTCGTGCATGTCCGGCGTTAATTCTGAGCGTTAAAATTATCGATGGCTTTTCTGACAGAGCCGAATTCGGTCAGCAATTGCAGGGCGCGGTCCATGGGGATGTCCAGCGCTTCGGCCACCATTCTTCCTCCGCGGTCTACGAGTTTATCGTTGGCAAGTTTCATGTCCACCATTCTGTTGCCTTGGACATGTCCGCATTGGATCATGATCCCGGTGGAGAATTGGTTTAAGATGAGTTTTTGCGCTGTACCAGCTTTGAGGCGGGTGCTTCCGGTGACAAATTCTGGACCTGTCCTGGCGACAAGTGGAATGGATACCGAACCGGCCAAAGCGCCATCGGGGTTCGAAGTGATGCCGATGGTCGTGATGCCGTGTTCGGATGCCCACTTCATGGCTCCAACCACATAAGGTGTTCTGCCACTGGCGGCAATGCCCACCACCACATCTCCTGCGTTTGCGCCATGCCGCTCCAAATCCCGGACGCCTCCCTCTGCATCGTCCTCGGCACCTTCAACGGCTTTTCGAATGGCGCCGTCTCCCCCCGCAATCAACCCGATAAAAACGCCCTCCACGCCAAATGTGGGCGGTATTTCACTGGCGTCAAGTACGCCCAAACGTCCGCTGGTGCCCGCACCGAGATAGAAGACACGCCCACCCTTGGCGACCAGGCCTGAAGCACGGCCTATGGCGGTGCCAATTTCCGCAGACAGGGCCTCAACTGCTTTCGCGGCTTCCCTGTCACAGGCCGACATGGCGGCAGCGATTTCCACAGCCGTCATGGATTCCAACTGGTCCCATGGTCCAGGCTGTTCTGTGGGGGAGAGGGGCGCTTTCATGGAGGGGAAATTCGCAACCCGGGGCGAATAATGGGCTATTCCGAGGCGGAAATGCGGACTTTCTCTGGCCCGAACCTGCGGTGACCCGACTGAAGCCCCGCTTGGAGCAGGAGCAGCAGCAGGGCCAGCAATGCCGCCAAGACCTCATGCGCCACGGCCCCCCAACCATCCATGCCAAAGGACAACCTCAAAATGATGGTGGACACCACGAAGCCCGAATTCCTCAAAATGAGACCATAGTTCGATAGGTAACGCAAGGAGGTGACCAGCAAAATGACATCCACAAAAATCAACACCGTGAAGAAGTCATGATAGAAAATGGCATTGGGGTCAAGGAGGGGACCCGTAACGCCTTGGGCGTGTTGCACCATTTCTAAAAACCACTGACCGAAACTCCACAATGCAATCAACGCTAAAGCCACCCCCAAAAGGGCCGCAACATGACGCTTTAATCTGATGAACCGCGCCAAGTCGTTCTCTTCGAGTCGTGCCATGCGCCGGGGTAAAATCCGATAAAATGCCACCAGAGAAGCCCCCAGCAGTACGGCCCCCACAATGTGGGGAAAGAAGGGGTCATTCCACGGCCATATCACCACTGTACCATCGGCTTCTTGGAGCACCGACAGGTCCTTAAACACCGAACGGATTTCGATCAAAGAGACGATTTCAAGTTGCTTGCCCATCGAACGTGCAAAGGAGGAAGGGAGGTGGTACACCAGCAGGTAGACTTCCGCCACAAGGATGGCCGAGAATGGGGTGTAGAGCACATGCAGCGGGTGGCCAAACAGGCTTTCCGGCATTGGAAAGGGAAGCCACCCGGCTTCATGGATTCCAAAGATCAGCAGGTGCAGAAAGAACAAGACGAGCGCGATGCGCACCAGTGTGTGTTCCACCACTTTTTTGGTAGCGGGACTGAGGATGATTTCCGCGAGGCGGTCAAGTAGGTACTGTAGTGCGCTCATGGGGGGCTTCGGCCTCCCATATTTCCCAAGAGGCCTCCGCTTGAAGGTGCAACATCGATAGACCCCCTAATGTTCTGGCTCCTAATAAAGAAGCCTGCTCCAGTAAGCGGGTTTGTGCAGGGTTGTACACCAAGTCGATGACCAAGTGGTCGGGGCCGATGGCACCCATGGCAGCGTCGGACAAAGGCGGCAGTTGGCCTATTGCTGGGTGCATCCCTACCGGGGTGCAATTGACCAGAAGTGGAGTGGCCCTTATGCCTTCCGCACTGATGTCTCCGTATCCCACCATATTCTGGCCGTGGGGCTTGCGGCTTGCGTGAAAGACATCAAGCCCAATGGTTTCGAGAACGTGGCGCACGGCTGCTGCAGACCCTCCCGTTCCGAGAATGAGGGCCCTCTGGTGGTGCCCTTCTAGAAAAGGGGCAATGGAGCGTTTGAAGCCCACCGCATCCGTATTGTGGCCAATGCGTCCTTGTGGGGTAAAGGCCACTGTGTTCACAGCTCCTATGGCTTCAGCCGCGGGAGACAATCCATCTAAAAAAGGAAGGATGGACTTCTTGTAAGGCAGGGTCACATTCATTCCAGCCCATCCTGGCTTCTGCCACAAGGCATCGATGTCTTCAATCGATGCCAAGTCGTAGAGGCCGTATTCACAATTGTCAATGCCTTGGGTTTCCCACTTTTGTTGGAAGTACCGCGCGGACCAACTGTGTCCCACTGGGTGTCCAATCAATCCAAACCGCCGGCGAGGATCAGTCATGTCGTGCGGCCGACGTGGCGTCTGGTATCGGGGAGGTGTCGCGGCGAGATAGGGCGCCTAGACCTGTCACCAAGAGGGCGCCAGCAGCCATGGAAACCAAGGCGAGCACCCACTGAGGGTCTGCATGGATCCCCGGTGAGATGTTGGCCTGCAGGTATTCCACCCTCCCATCTGAGTGGGTAAAGAGGGGTTGAAGGTTTTCCTTCCAGGGCCAGAGCTTGCGGAGCGAACCGATGAGAAAACCGCTGAGCAACGCCATGGCGAGTTCCCTGTGACGACGGAAGATCCATCCGAGTCCTTTGCTAAAGCCGAGAAGCCCGGAAAGCGCACCAGATGCAAAGGCAACAATCCGCACCACATCGAAAGACTTCAATGCGCCGATCACCGATGAATAGGCCCCAAGGATGACCAGGATGAACGAACCGCTGATCCCCGGCAAGATCATGGCACAAATCGCGATGGCCCCGGCACCAAAAAGAAAGGCGGGATGATGGCCTTGCATCAATGGCGGAAGCCCGGTGAGCCACCAAGCAATGACGGCACCAGTCAAGAGCATCACCAAGGCTGGTCCCGCGAAAGCCCTTCGGGGAATGTCGCGCAGCATGAAAGGCACACTCGCTGCTACCAGTCCGAAGAAAAAGGACCACAGCAACACAGGGTGGTGTTCAAGCAAATGGTGGAGCGCTCCTGCGAGCAGCACTGCAGACACACCGATGCCCACAACGAGGGCTGCCAGAAAACCGAGGTTGTAGCGCTTCCAAGTGACCAAGGGGCCTTCTTTGAACAGATCGCGCAAGGTGCCCAAGCCTAAGCCACCCAGCGTGTCGAGCAGCTCTTCGTAGATGCCCGCAATAAAGGCAACGGTGCCTCCGCTGACTCCTGGCACCAAGTCGGCAGCACCCATGGCCATGCCCCGTAACCCGAGACGAAGCCAGGCTTTGGCGTCGCGTTGACCGTCCATCTTTAGGCCACCTCTACGGAGCCGTCCACGTGATCGGACCAAGCTTGGGCGCCTCCTTTGAGGTTGTAGAGGTTGTCCATTTGGAAGTGGCCTTCGAGAGCGGTCAGGAGTGCGGCTGATCGGCCACCCGACCTGCACTGCAGCACGACTGGAATGTCACGGCGCAGCTCCGATTGACGGTCGAGCACTTCCCCCATGGGGATGTGTTCGCCACCGAGATTACCGGCTTCGTATTCGTACACTTCACGGATGTCCACGAGTTGGTGGGCCGTGTTGTTGTCGCGCCAGGACTTGAGTTCCAGGACGTCGATCTCCTTCATCACGACTCTTCTATTTCCTGTTGGAGGACGTCTTGCTTGAGCTCCTCAGGCAAGAAATGGAAGAAGGTGTCGCCACGGAGGCCTACACGCAAGCACTCCAGAGGAATCAGGTCGGCAGGACCAATGTTACCGAGGTTCACATTGGAGCCAAACTGCTTGATGAACCAGACTTGTTGGGTCTTCTGTGGCGCTTCCCACAAGATGTCTTTCAAATCGACTTTGGAAAGGATCTTTCGGATGAGCTGCGTGTGCGCTGATCCATTGGGACGGTAGATGCCCACGGTGCCGCTTTCGCGCGCTTCCGCAATGACTTTAAAGGAGCCTGCATCCAACTCGTTCCGCATCATGCGAATCCACTTGGCAGGAGAAATCAAAATGCCCTCTTCTTTGGAGCCCACTTCGGAAAGCACTTTGAAGTCCTTTTTGAGCCGGTGGATCAACTCGCACTTGTAGTCATGGTCAATCACCATGGAGCCGTCACTGATTTCGAGACAGCCTATTCCATGTTGATCGATGAACTTGAGGTAGTCATCCAGGTTGTTTCGAACCAAGAAGGCCTCGAACAAGGTTCCGCCGCAGTACACGTCCATCCCGGCATCTCGGTAGAGTTTGACTTTCTCTTTGAGGTGGGGAGTAAACATACTGGTGCCGAAGCCCAACTTGAGGAAGTCCACTTTATCTGCGGCAACAGCAATCAAGTCTTCGGCTTCACGCAAACTCAGGCCCTTGTCCATGACCATGGTGATGCCATGTGCCCGAGGACGTGTCGTACGCTCAGGCATATGGGGAAGAGGAAAGTTCATTGGTTTTTTGGGGCATTCAAGACACGTAAGCTGAATTCTGCATCTTGGGCGATGCCAGGGAACAATTCAACAAGCGTGTTGCAAAGGTCAGGTGTCTTTTCCAGCGAAAGGTCGAGCAAACTGTATGCGTGCTTTGTCTGACCTAAACTGTATAAGCTCACAAACCTACGGCATACGACCAAAGGGTCATGGGCAGAAGTCGGAGGCACCCCGTCCAATAAGGCCAGAGCCTCGTCGTGACGGTCGTCTTTCTGCAGGTTGTCTGCAGCTTCAAGAAAGACCTCAAGGTTGTCGGGCTCCAACCGCAAGGCATTGGAATAAATGAGCCCCGCTTCATCGTGCATCCCGATTTTTCTGAGGATGCCACCGAGCAGGATATGGTACTCTACGTTTTCTGGCTCTAACGCCATCGCCTTTTCAAAGTGCTTCAGGCTGGAGGTCCAGTCTTTCCGCATCTCAGAGACTACACCTAAACCAACATGGGCATCTGCGAATTCAGTGTCCAAGTCCAAGGCGCAGTAGTAGTATTCTTCTGCTTCAGAAAGGTTGCCCAAGCGCTCTTTACATTCCCCCATGAGGGTGTAAATATTGGCTTGCGGAGCATCCATCAACATCGATTCTCGGTAGCATTCCATGGCCTGGAGGTAGTCCTCCATCATGGTCAGTGCGGCCGCTTTTTGAAGCAAGGCAGGACTGAACCCTTCGTCGATTACAAGGGCATACTCGTAGGCTTCAATGGCCCGGGGATACTTGCCGGTGCGCTGGAAGACATTCCCAAGGTTGTACCATCCAGGACAGCTGTATGGATGCCGGTCCACAAACGACTGGAAAACACCAATGGCCTCTTCGCTCATGCCCATGGATTCGAAGCAGAAACCCAACTCATGCAAGGCCGTTTCATTCTCGGGGTTGTCCAAGAGCGCCTCGTTGAGCACTTCTACGGCATGGGACCAATGGCCAATGTTCTCGTATTCGAGTGCAATGTCGATGTAGAGGTCGCTGCGGTACACAGCGTCCCCCAAGTCCAAGGCTTGCCTGTAATGGTGAATGGCCTCCTGGTGCTGCGACATCTGTGAATAGAGGGTCGCCAGCGTGAGGTGAATCTCGTCGTTGGTCGGCTCGAACGCCAGGAGCTGGCGCAACTGAGGGATCGCGCGTTTAAAGTTGCCGGATCCCGCCATCATTTGAGCCTCCCTCAGCTTGAGGTTGAGGCTCTCGGGGTAGAGCCCTTTGGCAAACTTCAGTACATGCTGCGCACTGCGGCTTTTGCCCAAGTTTAAGTAGTGCTCGATCAATGATTCGAGCTCCATTAAATCGAAAAAAACAGAAGTATCAGAAGCGAGCATGGCCTCGTATCGGGCCAAGATACCGGCCATCTCCTTCGAGTCGTGTTCGTTGAGTTCTTCGTCGTGCATCAATCTCCCCTAAAACTAAGCTCCTGTTGTCGTGAAGGACCCTGTTTCGACTCAGGTGTTTTTAACAACTGACTCCGTTTCCTTCAAGAGATGACCAAAGATGTGGAATCGCTGCGGCTATTCTGTAGGAACGGCTCCTTATTTCGTAATCGTTGGCGTCAGGCAGGGTTACTTTTGCGCCATGACTTTTATCCGTAGCATCTCGGGATTTCGCGGCACCATTGGCGGTCCGGAAGAAGACAACCTCACACCGCCTGATATCGTGCGGGCGACGCAGGGTTACGGGAGTTGGATCCTCAGTACCCTCGGTTCAGACACAATGCGGCCTAAAGTGGTCGTGGGCAGAGACGCCCGCCCGTCCGGGGACATGGTCCAACGATTGGTTACCGGAACCCTCATGGGCATGGGCATAGATGTGATCGACCTCGGTTTGTCTACCACGCCAACCGTAGAAATGGCGGTCATTGGTGAAGGTGCTGATGGTGGAATCATCCTCACGGCCTCGCACAACCCCGTCCAGTGGAACGCCCTCAAACTGTTGGATGCCCATGGCGCCTTCATTTCTGCCGAGGCCGGGGCCGAAGTCATCCGCAGGTCATCCCAGCCTCACTCATTCGCCGCGGTAGAGGATTTGGGCCAGGTGTCTGCACACGATGGCTGGATTGACGCCCACATCCAAGCCATTTTAGACCTCGAATTGGTCGACCGGGATGCCGTTGCTAAGGCTGGCTTTAAGGTGGCGGTGGATGCGGTCAACAGCACAGGTGGAATCGCCGTTCCTAAGTTGCTTCGCGCCCTGGGTGTAGAAGAGGTCATCGAATTGTACTGCGAGCCCCATGGCCGTTTTCCTCACAATCCGGAACCCCGACCTGAGCACCTCACAGCACTTTCAGAAGCGGTGGTGGAGCACCATTGTCAGCTGGGCATTACGGTTGATCCCGATGTGGATCGATTGGCCTTTGTTTCCGAAGATGGCAGCATGTTTGGAGAGGAGTACACGCTGGTCGCCGTGGCGGACTACATCCTCTCTCATACCCCGGGGTCGGTGGTCAGCAACCTGAGCTCCACCCGCGCTTTGAGGGATGTCGCTGCATCCCACGGCCAGGCCTACACCGCCAGTGCAGTGGGGGAGGTCAATGTGGTCAATGCCATGACAGAAACGGACGCCATCATTGGCGGAGAGGGCAATGGGGGAGTGATTTATCCTACCCTTCATGCCGGTCGAGATGCCCTGGTCGGAATTGCCCTGTTTTTGTCGCACCTCGCCCACCGAGGCGGATCGGTTTCTGAAATGAGGTCGGGGTACCCTCATTATGAAATGGTCAAAGCCAAAATCGACCTCGATCCTGCGTGGGATGTGGACAGTTTGCTGGCCAATTTTGCCAAGCAAGTGGCGGACCTTTCACCATCCACCATAGATGGGGTCAAGCTCGATTTGCCCGAAGGGTGGGTCCATTTGAGGAAGTCCAATACTGAACCCATTGTGCGGGTCTACGCAGAGGCAGGCACTCAAGAAGCGGCGCTGGACCTGGTCAGCACCTACAGGGACAGGCTTTTATCCTGTGCCTAATCTGCTTGCGGTATCGATAGACCCGTGAGTGTAAACTATTTTAGAGCCCGTAACCGAAACAAGTAGACCACGCAATGAACGTGTACCTTGATAACGCTGCCACGACACCCATGCTTCCAGAAGTGGTCGAGGCCATGCTCCCTTACATGAGGGACCATTTCGGAAATCCATCCTCGACGCACCAGTTTGGGCGGCGCACGAAGACAGCCATTGAGCAGTCACGCAGACAGATCGCGGGGCAGCTCGGCGTGGAACCCAGAACGGTTTGTTTTACCAGTGGCGGCACCGAAGCCGACAACATGGCCCTGCACGCCAGTGTCGATCAATTGGGCTGCAAACGGATTTTGACCTGTGCCACGGAACACAGCGCGGTCCTCAAAACGGCCGAGCATTTGGGCAAAAGGGACGACGTCACCAGCGGTCTGCTCCAACTCGATGCCGCGGGAAAAGTCGACTTGCATCAACTCGCGATCACGCTGTCAGATGGAATCCCCACCCTGGTGTCGGTCATGCACGGCAACAACGAAGTCGGCATCCTTCAAGACATAGAAGCCATCGGCCAATGCTGCTGGGACCACAATGCCCTCTTTCATTCGGATACCGTTCAGACCATGGGGCATTACCCTATGGATTTGGGCAACATGCCGATCGATTTTGCAGCGTGCAGTGCACACAAGCTCCACGGTCCGAAAGGCGCAGGTTTCCTGTACGTCAAAGACGGCCACCGCATTGGAGCCCACATCATGGGGGGCAGCCAAGAGCGTGCCATGCGCGGTGGCACCGAAAACCTCATTGGCATCATTGGACTGGCCAAGGCGTTTGAATTGGCCATGTCCAACATGGAGTCGCACGCGGCGCACATTCAAGGCCTGAAGTCTGAACTGGTGGAAGGTTTGAGCGCGTCTGTTCCAGGGATCAGGTTCAATGCGGGTTCGGATCGAAGTGACAGCCTGTACACCGTGCTCAATGCGAATTTCCCAGCCCACGAAAAGAACGGCATGATGCTGTTCCTCCTGGATTTGGAGGGTGTTGCCTGTTCTGGGGGAAGTGCCTGCTCCAGCGGGAGCACCCAGCCTTCCCATGTGTTGTCCTCCTTGGGGCTGCATGAAGAAGGCCGTACCTCCATTCGTTTTTCGTTCAGCCGGATGACCACTTCAGCTTGTATCCAGCATGCCCTCCATGCGGTCAAGCGGATTCGAACTGCTGCTGTGTTGGTCTAACCAACGCAGCCCCAAAAGAAAAGGGGCGGAAACGCTTCAGCCGTGTTGACCTCAAACGTCCGCCCCTCTGAAAGGTGGATAAGAAGCGCCATTACTCGCCCATTAGAATGTCCATCTCGTTGGGAACCACCTTGGTGGTGGCCATCGCCACACAGCCCAATGGGACATATGCGCTGCTGGGTTGCTCTGATTGAATGTGAACGATGATGTCACTGTGGGCTTCTACTGCAATAGGCAGCCGGGCAATGCTCCCACGCGAAGACCCTGAGGCCAGAGATTGGCCTTGGGTCGTCACCACACTGTAGTGGACCTCACCAAGGTTGGGATGGGTGCTGATGATGAGGTCGACCTCACCGGTTGTTTCTACCTCAATCAAGGCCGCGGCACTTTCACCGCGGCCGAGGGTGCCCGCTGTGATCTGGTCAATGTTGTGCGCGCCGTCAATGGCACTGATCACGCGTTTTTTGGAGAATTTCTTGCACTGAGCAGAGGTGGAGCTTGTGGCGAGCAAGGCCAGCGAAGCCAGGAGGAGGGAGGGCAATTTGATGTTCATGTCAAGGGGGTTTTTAGGGGTTCATTGCATGGGTCAAACTTGAACCTGATTTGACGTTCGATTCAGGAGCCCGGTCAGGGCGTACAATGACATTTGTCATCAGCGGATGGCGGATGAGAGGCACAAGCAAAAACGCCGCCCCTGGGAGGGGGCGGCGCATTAGAACCATAGGTGCAGAAGGTCAGTGCCTCACGATGTCCAAGCTGATGACCCGGACAGGTACGCCGATATCGCGGATGATGTCGCGCATCCGAGACATGGCTGCAGCCTTTGTGGGTGCCGCCGTTCTGAATTCGCGTTCAGTGGTGCCGCGCAGGTCCTGGGTCAAAGGCATGACCACTGCCGTGGCAACGTATTGGGCCTGATGGTACCTCCTTTGGGTGATCAAGGCATCCGCAGATGCGGCTGAGCCGAGCTGAGTGTGCCCCATGTTGGAGCCCATGGTGGTCCGGGAAACAGAAGCGGATCTGGCGTTGCTGGATACCGTTGAGCCGACGGAGCCTTGTCCGTGGTTGACCGGGGTGAAGCCCGAGTAGGCTGTGCGGGGTTGAGCGAAGCCTACTGTGGCGACGAGGGTCAAGACAGTGGCGAAAGCAGGGGAAAGAAACTTGTTCATGTTGATGGGGGTGTTGGGGTGATTGACATGTCAAACATCTTCCCAGTTTCACCTCCACAACATGACCGCCATCGGCTGAGCGGTTGACTTTTGTCAATCCAAGGCCCAACGCACTGTGCCGCTCGCGGCTCCCCGCAGAAAGTACAGGCCCGCACCGATGTTCAGTTGCATGGGGCCTGCAGGGGCATGGCCTTGGCTGAGGATGCGTCCGTCCAAGCCGCACAAAGTCCAAGCCTCTCCCGCCTCGAGGCCTTCCACGGTTACGCCTCCGTCAACAGGGCGCCATGTCAGGAGAGGCTGCTCCATACGTTCCACGCTGTTCGGTGCGCAGAGGTCCGCTTGGTCGTTGATCCATACCGTTCCTCCAAGGATGGCCAGCAGGGCGCATCCACCATGATCTAGGGGGCCGCCATTTACTGTGGTCACCGTTGTGGCGCCATTTGCGTCCATCCAAGCCTCGGCTACCAGGGCATTCTCAAAGAAGACCTGCTCGTCCAAAGTGCAGTAGTACATCTGGACGGGGCTTTCGGGGATCCACTGATACAGGTCGTTGTCCTGTGCAGCAGCCAAAAAAGGATGGCCTTCGGCCATGAGGCCTTCCAGTGCTCCCGCTTGGACAATGTCAGCCGTGGGGCCTGACAGGTAAGCGTTGATCACGTCGACAGAAGTCTCCCCGTCAAACATGGCGGAAATGCCACTCGCATAGGGTTCCTGGAATATTTCTCCCAGTCCAACGTAGAGGTTGCCGTAAGTCTGCTGCCATGAGAGCAGGGTGTAGGCCAAATACGCTGGGTTGGAGTATTCTTCCTCAGCCATGCCCATGGGCAACTGGGTCCCGGACATGTCGTACGGCCCGCTCATAGGCGCGGCGGCGGCCAACGGGAAGCCCGCGCCGACATCTTCTTGCATCCGCTGGGCCATGGCCATCGCAGCGTGCCCCCCTTGGGAGTATCCACTGACGAAGTGCTGGCCGTTGAGACCGATACCCAGATCGTCTTGAAGTCCTGACGCGGCCTCCAGCAATGCCATTCCGGACTCGGCTTCGGATGCCGCATGAACGTATGGGTGAAGGACATCTTCACTTCCCCCGAGTCCGATGTAGTCCGGCATCAGTGCCAGCGCCCCCCCTGTTGCCATCAGGAAACCGAGTTCGCCTTCGAAGCCATTGTAGGAGGGGGCATCTTCCCGGACGAAAATGGTGCCATGCATGTAG
>Ga0115569_10001503_pt1 | contig 18013 bp, 14 predicted proteins | sample COGITO_mtgs_1205_2_FD_87295 | JGI IMG/M metagenome (GOLD analysis project Ga0115569, IMG submission 87295) | Pelagic marine microbial communities from North Sea - COGITO_mtgs_120503 | ecosystem: Environmental > Aquatic > Marine > Epipelagic | place: Germany:Helgoland, sampling site Kabeltonne... | reverse complement strand
TTGGCGTTTGGGTTTTCATTGACCGGCACCTTTATCGTACGGTCAGGCGTGTTGACCTCTGTGCACGCATTTGCCAATGACCCAGAGCGAGGGGTGTTTATTCTTGCTATTCTCGCGCTGTTCATCGGGGGTGCCCTGACCTTGTTTGCAGCGCGCTCCAGCGAAATGGAGGCGCGGGGTGTGTTTTCTCTGGTCAGTCGCGAGTCCGCGTTGGTGAGTAATAACATCCTGTTAGCGGGAAGCGCTTTTGTGGTTTTTATCGGCACGATCTGGCCGCTACTGGCCGAGCTTGCCTTCGATCGCAAGCTCAGCGTTGGCCCACCTTTCTTTAATCAGGCGTTCACCCCGTTTATGGTCGCGCTTGGGTTGATTTTACCACTGGGGTCAGTTCTGCCTTGGAAGCGCGCCCGTTTGGGAGGGGTGGCAAAGCGCCTGATCCCAGCGTTGGTACTGGCGCTTGCCGGTGCGGGACTGGTGTGGTCACTGCAGACCGGTCGAAGCCTTTTGGGACCGGTGGGTCTGTTTCTTGGGGCATGGTTGGTTTTTGGCACGCTGACCGAACTATGGACCCGTGCCGGACGCAGTCATGATCTGCGCCGATTGACGCGTTTGCCGCGCGCCGACTGGGGCAAAGCCTGCGCCCATGCCGGGCTAGGCGTGACGATTTTTGGCATCGCAGGCATGACAGCTTGGCAGGTCGAGGACATTCGGGTCACCGACCTTAAAACCCCCTGGCAGGTTGGGGCCTATACGTTGCAACTCGACAAAGTCGAAAAACTCACCGGCCCGAATTATCTGACCACAATGGGCACAGTCACTTTGCGCAAGGGCCGTCGTCTTGTCGCTGAACTGAGACCAGAAAAACGCTATTACCCGGTTGCGAAAATGCCTACAACAGAGGCTGCAATTGATTACCGGATCATGCGTGATGTCTATGTGGTACTAGGCGACCCTGAGGCCAGTGGTGGTTGGGTGGTGCGCACTTATATCAAACCACTGGCAAATTGGATTTGGGCCGGAGCGCTCTTGATGGCGTTCGGCGGGTTCCTAAGCCTGAGTGATAAACGGCTGCGGGTTGCGGCCGGCGCCGCCCGAACCCGGCCAGCGGTTATAGCCGAATGAGATCGTTTGTATGCGCCTTGGTTTTGGTGTGGTTTTGCGCGCCAGTCTTTGCGGTCGAGCCGGACGAGGTGCTGTCTGATCCCGCGCTTGAGCAACGCGCCCGCAATTTGTCACAACACTTACGCTGTCTGGTGTGTCGCAACGAAAGCATCGATGAAAGTAACGCAGGTTTGGCCCGCGATTTGCGCCTGTTGGTGCGCGAGCGCTTAGAAGCCGGGGACAGTGATGCGCAAGTAATGGAGTTTGTCGTCACGCGCTATGGCGAGTATGTCTTGTTGAAGCCTGACATTACCGGGGCAAATTGGCTGCTTTGGGCCAGTGGGCCGCTTACGCTGCTGTTTGCCGCTGGGGTGGTCGTGTCGTTTTCCCGTCGCAGAGCAAAAGACCGTCGAACGGCTGCCACCGCGCTGAGCGCAGAAGAAACCAAAGCCCTGAAAAAAATTCTGAACAATTGACACTGGGATTTAGAGGTCTTGTTTGCTAGGTTTACCCTGCAGGACGCACAGCTGTAAAAGAGTGATGGATCTACGATGATATATGAAACCATTGATTTAGATATAAAAGACAATATTGCGGTATTGACGCTTAACCGTCCGGCGGTAATGAACGCGCTAAACGCCCAAATGCGGGCAGAAATTTTGCATGCGCTACGCCACAGCATCGAGGTCGCACGGGTTTTGGTGATGACCGGCGCAGGCCCGGCGTTTTGCAGCGGTCAGGATCTGAACGATCGCGGGGTCGTGGGGAAAATAGATCTCGAACGTAGTTTGCGTGACCAATATAATCCGATGTTGCAGGCCATTACCGATAGCCCTATTCCCACCATCAGCGCGGTGAACGGTCCGGCTGCCGGTGCAGGCGCCAATCTCGCCTTGGCCGCCGATGTGGTGATTGCCGCCGATGATGCTTATTTTGCGCAGGCTTTCACCCGTATTGGCTTGATGCCTGATGCCGGCGGCACCCACACGCTGCCCCGTCGCATGGGCATGGCCAAAGCCATGGGGGCCGCGCTTTTTGCCGAGAAAATCAGCGCCCAGCAAGCCGAGGCCTGGGGGATGATATGGGAAGTCGCTGCCCCTTACGGGTTCGACGCCCTGTGGAAACGCCGCGCCAAACATTTGGCAACCGGGCCCTCAGTTGCCTATACCCACACTAAAACCGCGTTGCGCCACAGTTTGCACAATACGTATGAACAGCAATTAATGCTGGAGGCAAAGCTTCAGGGCGATTGCGGCAAAACCCGCGATTTCAAAGAGGGTGTGCTGGCATTTCTGGAAAAACGCCCTGCGGTGTTTGAAGGTCGGTAATTGCCGATTTGGACCCGTAATTTTCGGGTTGGAGGAGCCTGTTCAGTCCAAAACCAGATGCGTGCCGGACCATTTTTGTAATCGGCCCGTGCACAAATGCCCCCGTAAGAACATGCCTCGCCCGACAGATTAACCCCCTGCGGTTCAGCGGTTTTCAATATCAACATAATCGCGGGCTGTTTCCCCGAGATATAGCTGGCGAGGGCGGCCAATTTTCATCTGTGGATCCGTGATCATTTCTTTCCACTGCGATATCCAGCCAACCGTACGCGAGACCGCAAAAATTGGTGTGAACATCGAGGTTGGAAACCCCATCGCCTCGAGGATGATACCCGAATAGAAATCGACGTTTGGAAAGAGTTTCTTTTCGATGAAGTATGGATCGCTCAGCGCAACCCGTTCTAGTTCTTTGGCAATTTGCAAAAGCGGGTTATCTTCTACACCTAACAGTTCCAGAACTTCGTCGGCGGATTGCTTTAATACAGTCGCCCGCGGGTCCGTATTTTTATACACCCGGTGACCAAAACCCATCAGTCGGAACGGATCATTTTTGTCTTTTGCTCTGGCAATAAATTCGGGAATACGGTCAACCGAGCCGATCTCGCGCAGCATTTCCAGACAGGCCTGGTTGGCCCCACCATGCGCCGGTCCCCACAGACAGGCAATGCCAGCCGCGATACAGGCAAACGGGTTGGCCCCCGAAGATGACGCAAGCCGCACAGTTGATGTCGAGGCGTTCTGTTCATGGTCGGCGTGCAGCGTAAAGATCCGGTCCATAGCCCGTGACAAGATGGGGTTGACGACGTAATCTTCTGCGGGCACCGCAAAGCACATGCGTAAAAAATTCGAGGCATAATCCAGGTCATTGCGAGGATAGACAAAAGGTTGCCCGACAGTAAACTTATAGGCCATCGCCGCTATGGTTGGCATTTTGGCAATCAGCCGGAACGAGGCAACCTCGCGTTGATGCTCATCGGTGATGTCGGTGCTGTCATGATAAAACGCCGACATTGCGCCAACAACACCGGTCATAACGGCCATCGGGTGTGCATCGCGTCGGAACCCGCGAAAAAAATACATCATCTGTTCGTGAATCATTGTGTGGCGGGTCACAATGGTCTCAAATTCTTCCAATGCGGTTGCTCCGGGTAGTTCACCATACAGCAACAGATAACAGACTTCGAGAAAATGCGACTTGCCAGCCAACTGGTCAATTGGATATCCGCGGTGCTGCAATTCCCCCTTATCGCCGTCAATAAAGGTAATATGGCTGTCACAGGATGCCGTCGACGTAAAGCCAGGATCATAGGTGAACATCTGTGCCTGAGCGTACAGCTTGCGAATATCAATGACGTCAGGCCCCGCAGAGGGGGACATTACCGGCAGATCGTAAGAAGTCCCGTTTACGGTAAGTGTCGCATGTTTCGTTGCTTCGGCCATCTTCAATCCTTCATATCGGTTATCCAGAACACTTCGCAAGCTGCGCGTTCTGGAGATCAGTCTTTTATCTCATTTGCAGATATGTCTGTTAATCTTGCAATTGTCTCCTGGCGTCCCAGCACCAGCATCATGTCAAAGACGCTTGGCGTTGCTGTGCGCCCTGCGAGAGCCGCTCTTATTGGTGCGGCTATTTTGCCAAAGCCAATGCCACGCGTCTCTGCGATTTGTGACGTTACTCTCTCCAAATCGCCACGGGTCCAAGTAACATTTTGCAATTGCGGCGTCAACTCACGTAGAATGCTACGTCCTGTCTCATCAAGAGCGGACAGGGCTTTTTCGTCTGGTGTGATTGGCGTGCCAGCCAGAATAAATTGTCCTTTGTCAATGAGTTCCCCAAAGTCACGTGCGCGTTCTTTTAGGCAATACATCGCCGACAGCATCTGCGTCGCAGTCTGATCGGATAGTTTGGGTGCCCCGGTTACCCGCAGGAACGTTTGTAAATCTTGCAGCAACGCAGCATCTTCGGTGATGGCAATGTGCTGGCCACTTAATTTGCTGAGTTTTTTAAAATCAAACCGTGCGGGTGATTTTCCGATCCCGTCAAAACCGAACCAATCTTTGGCCTGAGCATCGGTGAAAAACTCGTCATTGCCATGTGCCCATCCCAATCGGGCCAAATAATTGCGCATGGCTGCCGCCGAATATCCCATCGCATGATATTCATCCACGCCCAAGGCACCATGACGTTTTGACAGTTTTTTGCCATCAGCACCATGGATTAACGGTATATGGGCCCAAACGGGTACCGGCCAACCCATAGCGTTATAAATGGTCATCTGACGAGCGGCATTGTTTAGGTGATCGTCGCCTCGTATGACGGTGGTCACACCCATATCGTGATCATCAACGACCACAGCCAACATATAGACCGGAGTGCCATCCGAGCGCAGCAAGATCATATCGTCGAGCTGGTCATTTTTAATGGTGACATCACCCTGAACCTGATCTGCAATAACCGTTGTTCCACTCTGGGGGGCTTTGATCCGCACAACATAAGCGCCTTTCGGATGTCTGGCAGCCTCTACATCCCGCCACGGGCTGCGAAACAATGTCGAGCGTCCCGCCGCGCGGGCCTGATCGCGAAAAGCGGCGATCTCATCTTGTGAACTGAAACATTTATAGGCCCTGCCAGCCGCAAGCAATTCATGGGCCACGTCGGCATGCCGCTCTGCGCGGTCAAACTGGGTTACCGGCTCGCCATCATAGTCAAGCCCGAGCCATTCCATCCCGGTAAAAATGGCTTGCGTTGCCTCCGGGGTTGAGCGCGCCCGATCCGTGTCTTCGATCCGCAGCAAAAACTTGCCACCGCGACCCCGGGCATACAGCCAGTTGAACAGCGCGGTGCGCGCGCTGCCAATGTGAAGATACCCTGTGGGTGAGGGGGCAAAGCGGGTGACAATCTGGCTGGACATAGAGGTTTAACCTTTGGTTAAGCAAAACGCTGGTACTTTTGCGCACTGTCTAACCATCCGTCTAAGCAGGGGCAAGCACAGGCATGACCCGATTACTTTCTATGGCGTTTTGGGGTGATAATTTCTGGCAGCAAAAGCCGCGTCTGCCCGACTGGGCACCGGTGTTGTTTGCCGTTGGTATTGCGGTTTATTTTGCGCTTGCCTCGGAACCTTCACCTGTCCTGCTTTTTGCAATCATTGCCTTGAACTTGCTGTGTTTGACGCTGTGCAAAAACCGGGATGCTATTTTAAAAATAGCAATTGCCGCGCCGCTACTGGTCGTACTTGGGGTCGGGTGGGCAAATATCGCGGCGCTGTATAAGACCGCTGCGGTTTTGAAATATCATTACTACGGGCCGATAGAAGGGCGAATTGTCAAGGTTGATCGTTCTGCGTCTGATGCGCTGCGTTTGACACTTGACCGGGTGGTTCTTCGCCAACTTGCTCCCGGGCAAACGCCAGAACGGGTACGGGTCTCGCTGCACGGCGCATTATTTGATTTTGAGCCGGTCCCTGGGGAAACGATCATGCTCACCGGGCATTTATCGCCCCCTGCCGGCGCTGTAGAGCCTTCGGGCTTTGATTTCAAACGTCACGCCTGGTTTTTGCGCCTCGGGGGCTTGGGCTACAGCCGCACGCCGGTTGTGGTGTTGGCCCCTGCAGGTCACGCGATGGCACTGGCGCGGGCGCGCATGCTTATCTCTACGCGAGTTCAAGCGGCTCTGCCGGGTCAATTGGGCGCCTTTGCAGCCACGGTACTCAGTGGCGACCGCTCCGGCTTAAATGCAAAGACCTTACAGGATTTGCGACAGACCAACTTGGCCCATCTACTGGCAATTTCCGGCCTGCATATGGGGTTGCTGACCGGATTTATCTTTGCACTATTAAGATTGGCAGTGCTGTCTTTGCCTGGGTCTGCCCGCCATTGGCCCGCCAAGAAAATTGCGGCATGCGGCGCAATACTGGCAGGCGCATTCTATCTGGCCTTATCGGGCGGCAATGTCGCCACAGAGCGTGCTTTTGTAATGGCTTTTGTGGGGTTTGGTGCCTTGCTGTTTGACAAACGTGCCTTGAGTTTACGGTCGGTTTCGGTTGCCGCTTTTTTGGTGCTGTTGTTGCGCCCAAGTGCTTTGCTCGGTCCGGGATTCCAAATGTCTTTTGCCGCCACTTTGGCTTTGATAACAGTCTATACAATTTGGTGCAAAAAGCGCTGGCAACCTTGGCCTAAATGGACCCAGCCGATCTGGATGGTCTTGATGTCTTCGCTGGTGGCCGGACTGGCAACCGCGCCGATTGCGGCAGCGCATTTTAATATGGTGTCGCAATATGGTCTGCTGGCCAATCTAATCTCGGTGCCGCTGATGGGCCTGGTTATTATGCCTGCTGGTGTCATCGGGTTGATGTTGATGCCGTTCGAACTTGAGGGGGGTGCGCTTTGGGTGATGGGTCAAGGGCTTGCCTAGATCCTTGGCGTGGCCGATTGGGTCGCGGATTTCAATGATGCTGTCCGCTATATAAAAGCACCCGCTCCTGTGGTTTTGCCGTTGCTGGCGGTAAGTGCCTTGTTTGCTGTGCTATGGGTCGGCCGTCTGCGGTTCATCGGAGTGTGTGGCTGTTTGCTTGGGTTTCTGATTTGGGCCCAGACACCTCGACCGTTACTTTTGATCAGTGATAGCGGCGCGCTGTTGGGCATACTTGCCCCACAGGGACGTTTGTTAAGTAAATCAAAAGGTACAGGTTTTGTGGCAAAAAACTGGCTCCGCAATGATGGTGACGGACGCAGCCAAACACAGGCAGCGCAGGGGTGGCAAGTGGCGTTCGATGATTTAAATTGGCTGCATGTTGTCGGCAAACGGGCTGCGGCTGACAAAAAAGACTGCCAACCCGATCAGGTGGTGATTGCCAATGTCTATCTTCAAGCCCACGGGAAATGTTTGATCTTGGACGCTGCGGTTTTCGCAGCCACTGGCAGTATGGATATTATTGCACGCCAAGGGCGCTTGCAGGTGCGCACAGCTCTTAGTTTTAATGGTGACCGGCTTTGGTCGCGGAAACATTTGACACCCTCAAAGGCAGCTATGCTTGCACAAAAGATTGAGCGGTTCAGCTTTTTGCTTAATAGCTCCGGATTAGCCCCACCAACCGCCCCTGAACCTTGACGTGCCCTATTGGCAACATGCGGGTTTCATAAGCCGGGTTCGCCGCCTCGAGTGCAACAACATCTCCCATCCGCTTGAAGCGCTTCAAAGTTGCTTCATACCCTTCGATCTGGGCCACCACGATATCGCCGTTTTCAGCAGTGTTGGTTTCCCGTATCACCACAATATCACCCTCGTTGATACCGGCGTTGATCATCGAGTCACCCTTAACCTCAAGCGCGTAATGTTGGCCTTGCCCCGAAAGCATCTGCGCCGGAACCGTCACTTGTTGGGCATCATCCGCGATAGCTTCCATCGGGATGCCGGCGGCAATACGCCCGATCAAAGGCAATTGCTGGCTTTGTGAGCTGTCGATTTTGCGCGCCGCTGTCGGCGCTGGTCCATCGGGTTTGCCACCATCAATTAATTTTGGTGTGAAACCGGTTTTCATCTCACCCAGAGAGTCAGGCAATTTCACAACCTCGATTGCCCGCGCCCGATGCGCCAGTCTGCGGATAAAACCACGTTCTTCCAGCGCTGTTATCAGCCGGTGTATGCCCGATTTCGAGCGCAAATCGAGCGCTTCCTTCATTTCGTCAAACGATGGTGGTACGCCGTCTTTTTGCACCCGCTTATGGATAAACTCGAGTAAATCGCGTTGCTTTTTTGTCAACATGTTCGAACCTCTATCACGCCTTGTCTCGTAATGTTCTACTCATGTTCTTGTTTTGTGTCAAGTTGGATGGGTATTTTCGTCGAATTCATCTCATAAAAGAATATAAGGCACTTCGGCACCGGCGCCGAGTGCGGGCGCGTGTGGCGGGCGCACCAAAAGTGCATTTGCCTGCGCCAAGACGCTTAATAACGCGCTGTCTTGTCGGTCAAATGGGGTTAATTGACCGTTTGAAAAGCTGGCCCGCATATAGTGTTCACGCGGACCGTTTCGAGCAATCGCGCAAACCAACGGCGCCATAGTGTGGCGGGTTTGTTCAGCGGGCAATCCGAGCATGTGACGGATCACCGGCGTTAGAAAAACATGACCGCACACCATGGATGAGACCGGATTACCGGGCAGTCCGATCATGGGCGTATCTTTAATCCGTCCCGCCATCAGGGGTTTGCCGGGGCGCATCGCAACTTTATAAAAAGACTGCTGCATTCCCAAAGATTTTCCAGCCTTAGCAACAAGGTCGTGATCACCCACCGAGGCCCCCCCTATCGTCACGATTAGATCTGCTGTCAGGGCCAATTCGAACACCATTTGCAGGGCGGGGATGGTGTCGCGGGCAATGGGCAGTATGCGAACCGCTGCGCCGCTTTCTTCAAGTAGGGCTTTTAAACCAAAACAATTCGAGGCGATAATCTGGTCGTCGCGGGGGTTTTGGCCAGGCATGACCAATTCATCTCCAGTCGATATCACAGCGACAACCGGTTTGCGCCGGACCGGTACAAGCGGATGGTTCATTGACGCAAGCAGCGCAACATCCGCAGGACTGAGCTGCCGTGGCGCCGCGATCACCTCACCGCGTTTGAAATCTGATCCGGACGGACGAATATGTGTTTTGGGGTCAACCTCAGTCACAACAATCATGCCATCTGCATCGCGTTTCACATCTTCTTGGATGACCACATGTTGTGCGCCTTGCGGCAGGGGGGCGCCGGTGAAAATCCGCACCGCTTCCCCCTCGCCAACCTTGCCTGAGAATCGGTGGCCGGCTGCCGCCTCGCCAATCACCCGATAACGCGCGCCTGGTGCGAGGCCCGCAGTTTGGACCGCATAGCCATCCATCGCCGAGGCGGCAAACGGCGGTTGATCGCGCGCGGCCTCAACAGGACGTGCAAGCACGCGCCCTGCCGCAAGATGTAAAGGCACGATTTCTTCCGGTCCCGGCTCGACTAACGCTGTAAGGGATTCAAGCGCCTCGGATACGCTGATCATAACGCCTCATAACGCCCTGATTTTCCGCCATCTTTCAAGACAACGTGGATGCCGCCGATCTCCATTGCCTTATCCACCGCCTTGGCCATGTCATAGATTGTTAAAGCTGTGATACTCACCGCACTTAACGCCTCCATTTCCACACCGGTTTGACCAGTGGTCTTGACTGTCGCGTGAATACGCACACCGGGCAATTTTGTATCAGGGGTCAATTCGATCGCCACTTTGCTGATCGGTAACGGGTGACACAAGGGGATCAGGTCGGATGTTTTCTTGGCACCCATAATCCCTGCCAGCCGGGCAACCCCCAGAACATCGCCTTTTTTAGCGCGATTTTCAACAATGATATCATAAGTTTCTTGCGCCATCTTAATGTAACACACGGCTTCGGCAATTCGGGATGTGACAGCTTTTTCGGACACGTCGACCATATGCGCCGCGCCCTGACCGTCAAAATGGGTGAGGTCTGCCATTATGCTGCCCCCGCCAGTGCCGGGTTGGCCAGCAGGCTGCGCGTCGCCTGCTCTACATCCGGTTGCCGCATCAGGCTTTCTCCGATTAAAAAGCTTCGGGCGCCAAAGCTGGCCATTGCTGCCAGATCAGCCGCCGTGCTCAGACCCGATTCCGACACCAAATGACGCCCTTCGGGCACTCTTTGCGACAGAATGCGGGTGGTATCGAGGCTGGTTTCAAAGGTTTTCAGATTGCGATTGTTGACCCCGATCAAAGGCGATGACAGCCTAAGCGCCCGATCCATTTCTGCACCATCATGCACTTCGATCAACACGTCCATGCCCCAGTCAAATGCGGCCTGTTCCAATTCAGCGGCCTGCGCATCCGACACCGAGGCCATGATGATCAAAATGCAATCCGCGCCCAGAGCCCGCGCCTCGGCAACCTGATAGGTGTCATACATGAAATCTTTGCGCAATACCGGCAGGTTGGTCGCCGCTCGCGCTGACGACAAAAACGATTTTGCACCCTGAAAACTCGGGGTATCCGTCAGAATCGACAGGCAGCAAGCCCCCCCCGTCTCATAGGCTCGAGCCAGTTCTGCGGCATCAAAATCGGCGCGGATCAAACCTTTTGAAGGGCTGGCTTTCTTCACCTCGGCGATCAGGCCATAACCGGCGCTTGCAGCCTGTATCAAGGCTGTGGCGAAGCCCCGTGGCGGGCTGGCCTCGCGCGCCTCAGATTCTATTTCAGTCAGAGGTTTTAAGGCTTTGTCGGCGGCCACCTCCTGCAGTTTATAGGCTTTTATTTTGTCGAGAATAGTCAAGCTCATGAAGTCTCCGATGTGATCCGGGCAACGGTGTCGATTTTATCCTTTGCGGCCCCGCTGTCGATACTGTGTCGGGCCATGTCTACAGCTTGGACGTTGTCATCTGCAACACCGGCCACGATCAGGGCTGCGGCGGCATTCAGCAGCACTGCATCGCGGTATGCGCTGTGTGCTCCGTTCAACAGCGCCCGAAACGCGGTGGCGTTATGGGCTGGGCTCCCACCAAGAATAGTCTCGAACGGATGTACGGGCAGCCCAAAGTCATCGGGGTGTATCTCGGCCTCGGCCACGCTGCCATCCGTGTCGAGCATCGCAACCCAACTGACGCCGGTGATGGTCAATTCATCGGTACCATCGCTGCCGTGAACCAGCCAAGCGCGCTCAGAGCCAAGCTGCTCAAGGGTTTGCGCCATTGGCAAGATTAAATCTCGGCTGAACGCACCCGTGAGTTGGCGTTTGACACCAGCAGGATTGGTCAGCGGGCCAAGAATGTTGAAAATCGTGCGGGTGCCCAATTCAGCGCGGACCGGCCCGACATGGGCCATGGCGGGATGGTGCATCGGTGCCATCATAAAGCCAATACCAGCACTGTTTAAAGATTTTTCCACGAGGTCCGGGCCAACCATGACATTGATGCCCATCTGCGACAGGGCGTCTGCAGCGCCGGATTTTGACGACAGGTTGCGATTGCCGTGTTTGGCGACAGGAACACCGGCCCCGGCAACCACAAAGGCCGTGGCGGTGGAAATGTTCAGCGTGCCCTTACCATCGCCGCCGGTACCGACAATATCCATTGCGCCTTTCGGCGCGCGCACACGGTGGCATTTGGCCCGCATCACAGCGGCCGCGGCAGCATATTCTTCGACGGTTTCGCCGCGCGTGCGCATGGCCATCAACAGCCCCCCAATTTGACTGGGTGTGGCCTGTCCTGCAAACAGCGCGCTAAAGGCGCTCTCGGCCTCGGCACGGGTCAACGGCCGGTCGGCCGCGGCACCGATAAGGGTTTTCAGCTGTTCGCTCATGCTGCAACTTTCATTGTTTTGAGAAAATTATCAAAAAGCGCATGCCCGTGTTCGGATGCGATTGATTCGGGGTGGAACTGCACCCCGTGGATCGGCACGTCGCGGTGTTGCAGCCCCATAATAGTGCCATCCTCGAGTTCAGCTGTCACCTCAAGACACGCGGGCAGGCTCGCACGTTCAACCACCAAAGAATGGTACCGCGTTGCCTCAAACGGAGTGGGCAATCCGGCAAATAAACCTTTTGCGCGATGCTGCATCCGGCCCATTTTACCGTGCACAATCTCGTGGCAGCGCACCACGCGCCCTCCGAAGGCCTGCCCGATGGTTTGATGACCCAAACAGACGCCCAACAGCGGTGTCAGCGTGGCTGCTGCGGCCGCTGTAAGACCCAGACAGACCCCGGCTTTATCCGGGTCGCACGGGCCCGGCGCCAAGACTATTCCTGTAGGTTTCATCGCCATCGCCTCTTCGACTGTCACCGCGTCATTGCGTCTTACCACAACATCGGCCCCCAACTCCCCCAAATAATGCACCACATTATAAGTGAAACTGTCATAATTATCGATCAGTAGCAGCATTTTTTACGTCTTTGCTCTAAAGGGGCTAGAGGCCCGGGCCTTGGTCGCGATATACATGGTCAGGGTTGCGTCCCACCGTCAAGGGGCGCAAGAGTTAAAAACGGTGTGTTGTGAAAAAGAAGCGAGGAACAACGACGTGACACGTGGTATGGTAATCGGTATGATCTGCGGTTTCATTGTCGCGGTGGCCGCGCTTGCCGGTCTGTCTTTGCTGACAGGCTTGCAGGACGGAGTTGCAGAGGGCCCTTCAGAGCCGCCCGAGGTCACCTCGAATCTGTCAAACGCACGCTTGGTTCCGGCCACTGATGTGATTGCGGTCAGCCCTTTGAGCGTGGTGAAAGACGCTTCTAAACCCGTCGGACCCGAACTGATGGCCCGCGCGCCGGACAACCCACAACTCTGGTCGGGCCGATTAGAAGTTGTCGGGATCGCTTTCCCTGATTTTGCCGCAGCGCCGCAGCAAACCATCCCGCGCAAAGTTTCAACGACACCGCGTGAAAAAGGTGTCGTAATTGGCAATGCCCGTATGGCGCCGTTTTACCGGAAAATCCCGACGCCGGTTGCGGGTGTTGTCCCAAATGAAGGACCTGCAAGCAGTCTTACTAGTTTCGCCGCCGACATTAACCGCAAGCGTAAAAACAGCGAAACAGGTGCCGCCAAGGATCAACCCTTACGCAATAACACGTCTGGGACCAAACCTGCACTGGTGCGGTTTTCCGAGCCTTTAGACATTGACCCTGACAAGCCAAAAATGTCGATTATCCTGCTGGATGATGGCGCACACAACGTTGATCTCGATATTCTGGAAGCGTTTCCCTATCCGATCACCTTTGCGCTTGATGCCAGTTGGAAGGGCGCTGCCGTGGCGATGAAAAGCTATCGTCGCCGGGGTTTTGAAGTAATGGTTCTGGCCGAATTTGCCGATGAGGTCAAACCTGATACCGCGCGAAAGATATTGCAAAATGATCTGCGCAAGTTGCCACAAGCCGTCGCCGTGATGGAAGCACGGCAGGGTGGGGTACAGGCGAGCCTGTCTGTCTCGGATAGAATCACCCGACTTTTAAGGGCCACAGGCCACGGGCTGGTTCTGTTTCCAACACCTTTAAACGCGGCCCGGACACTGGCGCAGAAATCGGGTGTTCCAGCGGCCACCATTTTTCGAGATTTTGACGGCAAAGGCCAATCCGCTCGGGTGATTCGAAAATTCCTCGATCAGGCCACACGAAAAGCCCGTAGCGATGGGTCGGTTATCATGATCGGCAGGGTGCGGTCCGAAACTATAAAAGCCTTGGTGCTTTGGGGGTTACAGAACCGGGTCAACCATGTGGCGCTGGCACCAATCTCGACGGTGCTGCAGACCGAGGGTCTGCAGTGAGCCGAAAACGCCTAGCTGTTTGATCCGCCGTTAAAGCGGGCTGCGTCCGCCGCAGCGCGACGGATCGCGTTCGATTTATCAATGGTTTCTTGATGCTCGGCCTCGGGGTCACTGTCATAGACAATTCCGCCGCCAGCCTGAATATACAGCTTCTTATCTATGATCACCGCTGTACGCAGCGCAATACACATATCCATATCACCGCCGGCGCTGATATAGCCTAAGCCACCGCCGTAAATACCGCGCTTTTCCGGCTCTAACTCATCGATAATTTCCATTGCCCGGACTTTTGGCGCGCCGCTCACTGTTCCGGCGGGCATACCGGCAAAAAATGCCGATAGCGCATCTTGATCATCGGCCAGTGTGCCGACGACGTTTGATACAATATGCATCACATGCGAATAGCGCTCTATGGTGAATTCCTCGGTTGGCCGCACGGTGCCTATTTTTGCAACCCGCCCTACATCATTGCGCCCCAGATCAAGCAACATCAGGTGCTCTGCCAATTCTTTTTCATCAGCCAAAAGGTCGGCTTCCAAGGCCCGGTCTTCTTCGGGGGTTGCGCCCCGTCGACGGGTTCCGGCAATCGGCCGGATCGTTACTTCTTGACCGAATACCCTCACGAGAATTTCGGGGCTGGCACCCACCACTTGAAAGCCCCCGAAATTAAAATAGAACATAAAAGGTGATGGGTTGGTCTGGCGCAGTGACCGATACAATGAAAACGGCGGCAGGGGGAAATCCTGCGTCCAGCGCTGAGAGGGGACCACCTGAAAAATATCGCCCGCGCGAATGTAATCCTTGGCCTTTTCAACTGCCGCTAGATAGGCGGATTTGGTAAAATTTGAGACCGGTGGCGCAATGTCTGCCGCCTCTCCTAGATCGCGGTTGACCTGCGGCAACGCCCGTTCAAGGTCCCGCACCGCATCCATAACCCGTTCTGCGGCCTGCGCGTAAGCGGCACGGGCGGATTGTCCATCACTGACCCAGGCGGGGGATACCACCGTCACCTCGCTCTTGACGCCGTCAAGCACCACGATCACCGACGGGCGCAACATCACAGCATCAGGCAGCCCCAGCGGATCCGGGTTTATATTTGGCAGATGTTCCACCAACCGGATCATGTCATAGCCAAGATAGCCAAAAAACCCAGCGGCGGCTTGCGGCATATCTTCGGGAAGATTGATACGGCTTTCGTCAATCAAGGCGCGCAAGACATCCAGTGGCGGACCCTTTTGTGGCTCAAAATGATCTGGATCAAATCGGGCTTGGCGGTTCACCTGACTGTTGTGGCCGCGGCATGTCCAAATAATGTCGGGCTTCATCCCGATGATCGAATAGCGACCGCGGACCTCGCCCCCAGTCACCGATTCGAGCATAAAAGCATCGCGCGCTGCGCCGGTGAGCTTCAGCATTAAAGAAACTGGCGTGTCCAGATCGGCCGCAAGACGGGTAAAAACAATCTGGTTCTCACCCTTTAGATAAGCGGTTTCAAAGCCGTTGAAATCCGGGGTTAGCGCCATATCAGCTCCTTGTGGTCCTGCAGGTTACTGAAATTGGGCATGAACCGCATTCAGAGCTTGTTGATCCAATTCAAAGCCAATTCGGCTTTGAAGATCACTGGCAAAGGCGGCAAAAATATCCTGCGACAAGTCATTGATAGCTTGCGCATTGATCGCCTCACGCATCTGCCCGTCTAAGTCGGCGTCCGCCTTGCGCGGCAACACCGCATCGAGCCGGACCAAAACAACGCTGTCGGTATCATCCAGCATCGTCATTGTGCCGGGCTCAGCATCAAAAACCTGCGTCACCAATGCGTTGGGCGCGCCTTCGATATAATCGCTCCGCGTGCGTTCGGTTTCGATCTGGGCGCGCAGATCAAGGCTTTCGAAACTGGCGTCGGTGCTCAGGTTGGCCGAAAGCGCCTCACCCTTGCGCCGCAAGTGTACCATGGTCTCATTTTTGGTCCACTGCGCAATAACCGCCTCGCGCACTGTGTCCAACGGCTTTGGCGCTGGCGGTACAATGGCGTTCAGGCGCAGCGCAAAAATACCGCCGTCAGGCAGGGCGATCAGTTCGGGAAAGCTGTCTTCGGTCACGGACGCTGCAGCCACTTTAAATTCTTGATAAGCGGCGAGCCCCTGAGAAACGTCGCTGTGCCAATCGATGGTTTGCAATTCCATATCCGTCTCACCGGCCAATTCTTCCAAAGTGGCTCCGGCAGCCAACAGATCGTCAATATTGGTCACTTGCTCATCAATTTCTCCACGCGCCAGATCCAACGCCAATTCGTTGCGCAATGGTCCGCTGGCCGCCTCTAAGGACGTGGCTTGGGCTTTCAGGATGCCGTTGACCCGAAACAATGCCGGCCCGATAGCGCTGTCAAACGGGCCTACAACCTGATCAAGTTCTGCGGCAAAAACTGCCGCGCCGGCTGCGCCCAAGGCATCTTTGTCCAGATCTCCCATATCGACGTCGGTCAACGCCAGTCCGCGGTCTTCAACCAGACGGTCAAAAGTGATGGCGTCAACTTCGATCTGGGCTTTGGCCTGCGCGGCCTCGGTGGCGTCGGTAAAGGCCAACCTGTCAACCAAGCGACGTTCGGGTTTGTTAAAGTCTGACTCACGGGCTTTATACAGCTCGGCAATTGCGGCGTCGCTGACCTCAACCCCGTCCACCAGCTGTGTCGGTGTAAGTTGGACATAGGAGATCTGCTTGATCTCGGGCGTCGTGTAAAGTTCCAAATTATCGGTGTAGAAGGCTTCAAGCATAGTTTCGGACGGGGCGACAATGGCCGCATCCAAATCAGTTGCATCAATGCGTGCCCAGGTGAAATTGCGGCGTTCGCCAATGTAATTGAGCAGTTGGTTGGCATAGGTATCAGGCATCGTCAGCCCAGATACCACCGCTGCCTCTACCAGTGAGCGGGCAGTTTCCTCGCGCAAGTTGGACTCGAATTCGGCCTCGCTCAGACCGGCATTTTCAAGGGCGAAACGATAATTATCGCGGCTAAAACTGCCGTCGATGCTTTGAAACGCCGACACGCCGACGACCTGTTTGCGCAGGTTCTCATCGCCAATGGACAGACCTAAACTGCTGGCTTCGTGATCAATGGCACGTGCAACCAGCAATTGCTGTAAGACTTGTTGGTCGATTCCAAAGGCCTCGGCTTGCTGAAAACTAATCGGCTGGCCGACCTGTTGTTGAATTCTGCGCAATTCTTCTTGGAGGGCACGCACATATCGCTGCACTTCGATCTGTTTGTCGCCGACCGCTCCAACAGACCGGATATTGCCAGATAGGTTGGTGGCGCCAAAGCCCGCCAATCCGACAATCAGTAAGGCTAAAATAACCCAAACGAATCCTTTGGATATAGATTTTCCACGCGCTGCCATATTGCCTCCTTAAGATCTGACGGTCTGGATGCCGCTTTGACGCTGTTTACGCGCCTGAGACCGGCTGAGCAAGCGGCAAGCGCAGGCTCTGCAGTCGGGCGAAGAGATTTTCGATCTCGTTCGCGTTTATATTGGCAAAGGCGACCCTGATTTCAGTCGCCCCGCGTGGATCACCGGGTGGCGTAAACATCGTGCCAGGCAACGCCAAGACCCCAATATCGCGCACCATATGCTGCGCCAATAGATCCGAGGGCAGGGCGAAGGGATGCCGCAGATAGGCGAAATAAGCACCGAGCCCCAGCAACTGCCAGCCCTGAGGTTGCAGTGCCGAAAACCCCTGTGAAATTGCCTGTCGCCGGTCAAGTATCTCCAATCTCTCTGCGGCCAGCCAGTCGCGCAGGTTTTGCATCCCCCAAAGCGCTGCATGCTGCCCCAGTTGCGGGGCACAAATGGCAATGCTGTCGAGAAATTTTTCGACTTCGGCAAGTCGGGACTGGCTGGCAACAAGCGCTCCAACCCGGTGTCCGGTGAGACGGTAGGCTTTGGAAAACGAATATAACTGTACCAAAGTGCCAGACCAGTCTTGGTTTTGAAACAACCGATGCGGCGGTTGGGCGCGGCTGTCAAAATCGCGGTATGTCTCGTCGAGTATCAGGGCTATTTTGTGGGATTGCGCCAAAGCAAAGAATGCCGAAAGCAGAGATTCGGGATATTCCACGCCAGCGGGGTTGTTGGGGCTGACGAGCGCAATCGCCTTAGTGCGGGGGGTGATCAGCTCCGCGGCCCGAACGGGATCTGGCAGCATCCGGTTATCGGTTGGCAGAGCCCGCGCCGTCACACCGGCCATATCGAGGCACATTTTATGATTGAAATACCAGGGGACGGGCAGAATAATCTCGTCACC
>Ga0115569_10001484_pt1 | contig 18110 bp, 12 predicted proteins | sample COGITO_mtgs_1205_2_FD_87295 | JGI IMG/M metagenome (GOLD analysis project Ga0115569, IMG submission 87295) | Pelagic marine microbial communities from North Sea - COGITO_mtgs_120503 | ecosystem: Environmental > Aquatic > Marine > Epipelagic | place: Germany:Helgoland, sampling site Kabeltonne... | reverse complement strand
CCTTCTTTATAAAGGTATTTCTTATTGGTAAGCCCCATATTCTTTTTATTGCGATTGATGATTTACGACCCGAGCTCGGATGTTACGGGTCTCCGATTGCCAAGTCACCCAACTTGGACAAGCTAGCGGAAGAGGGCAGGCGGTTTGATCGGGCATATTGCCAACAGTCGATTTGCAGTCCGTCGCGAGCCAGTCTGATGACTGGTGGCAGACCCGATGAAATCGGGGTCATTGAAAACACCGCTTATTTTCGGGACTTGAACCCAAATATCGTAACTTTGCCACAGCATTTTATAAAAAATGGATATGAGGCGGTGTATTGTGGGAAAATTTATCATGGTCGAATGACGGATAGTGAACATTCTTGGAGCCGAAAACCGGCACATAATCAATGTTCAGTCAAAATGAAATGGTTGCCGGGTGGTTATGCATTGCCTGAAAATCAGGAACTTTGGGCATCGAATAAGGAAAAAATGTTTGCCAAGTATGGTAAAGAAGGTTCGGGGGGACTGATCCACGGACCGGCTTATGAGTCGGCTGATGTTCCTGATCATGCTTATTCGGATGGATATAGCACGAGGCTGGCAATCGCCACCCTGAAAGACCATGTGAAAAAAAAACCGGGACAGCCTCTTTTTTTAGCCGTCGGTTTTAAAAAACCGCATCTTGATTTTGTTGCCCCTAAAAAGTACTGGGATATGTATGATCGAGAAGATATACAATTGGCAAAACAATCAGAAGAGCCAGTTGGTGGTGCAACGACCGGGTTACATGCCTCGTTTGAGCTGCGAACCCGGCACGGTATTCCAAAAGAAGGATCGATAGGGAAGGAACTAGCAAAGACTCTTTTACACGGATATTATGCCTGTGTCAGTTATGTTGATGCTCAAGTTGGGTTAATGATAGATGCCTTAGAAAAGGAGGGAGTCCGGGAAAATACTATTATTGTGGTCTGGGGCGATCACGGCTGGCATTTGGGTGAAATGGGAATTTGGGGAAAGGCGACCAATTATGAAATTGCCACCCGGGTACCGCTAATTTTTTGGACGCCAGGAATGAAGCAACGAGGTAAGGGAACTGAGGTATTAGTAGAGCTAGTGGATTTATATCCAACCCTTTGCGAACTAGCTGGCTTGGAGAAACCGGTTCATTTGGCAGGCAGGAGCCTGCTTCCACTTTTGGAAAACCCAAATGCAAAAAGAAAGCAATATGCGGTCAGCCAGTTTCCAAACCCTGCATTACGAGAGTGGGCAGCCAATCCACTTTCTTTGGGGATGAGGAAGACCTTTTTCGGACCTTTGATTGAGGAAGTGGAACACCGTATCAAGGAACAACAGGGCAAACGCTGGAATCGGGATCTTTTTGAAAATCATTTAATGGGCTATACCTTACGAACGGATCGTTACCGTTTGGTTGCCTGGTTGGACTACCGAGATGTGAATTTGGAGCCATTATTCCTGGAATTATATGACCACAAAAAAGACCCGCAGGAAACTCGTAATCTGGCCGGGGAATTTCCCCGAAAAGTCAAAGAATTACTGAAAGAATTACGGATGAGTGGAATTGGAAAAAGGGGATAAAAAGATCATCTTTATCAAAATAGTTGAATATTTTCAGGATTTTTGGTGTGAATCCATCCCTCAATTATGAAAAAACGAATGTTATTTAGTTTTGTACTTCTTTGCCTCCTTGGAGCAAATGGTTTGGCTGAACCCAGACAACCCACCCACGCTGATATTCGTTATAGTGACGAGTATGACCGAAGTAGTTTGGACTTTTGGATTGCAAAGTCAAAGAAGCCAAGCCCTTTGGTGGTAAATTTTCACGGCGGAGGGTTTAGGGTTGGGGACAAAAGATCTTTTCAGAGAAATTCTATGTTACAAAATTATTTACCAAAAGGGGTTTCCTTTGCCAGTGTTAATTATCCATACATAGATCAAATGGAAGGGAATTATCGGAAACTGCTCGAGCATTGTGCAAAATCGATCAGGTTCATTCAGAAAAATGCGAGTAAATATAATATTGATGAGAACCGGATTTCAGTAATGGGAAATTCAGCCGGTGCTTTGATTACCTGCTTTCTTGGACATGCCCAAAATTTGGGAATCAGATCCATTTACCCGATACAGCAACCAAAGGGCACACCTTTAATACTCCCTCATATTCGTGCAGACGGACCTCCCATCCTTGTTTACAATCGTTCTGGTTTAAATGATCAGATACACCATCCCCGATTTGCGATAATGCTCCAAAAAAAATGTATAGAATTGGGAATTGAGTGTATCGCGTATGGCGTGGAGGGTTCAGGCTTACGAACTTTGCCTAAGGGAAAAGATGTAAATGATTTAGCGATGCAATTTTTTAAGAAGTCCTGGAAATCCAAAAAAAATGAATAAAGATATTACAATTAGTCCAATCGGTTCACGTGTTTCCAAATGGGGTGAAGGTCCAATCTTTTGGAATGATCATCTCTTATATGTAGATATTGAAGGGCATACGCTCATTCGATTGAATCCTGAAAGCGGTGACGAAGAATTTTGGGAAATGGGTGAGCGGATTGGAACCGTCGTCCCTCGTAGGAAAGGTGGCTTTTTGTGTGCGGGTGATTCTGGAATCTATGCCTTTGATCCAGTCACCGGAGGGAAAGCAAATTTGGCTGACCCGGAAGCGGATAAACGACCCGATAATCGGTTTAATGATGGAAAGTGTGATCCATCCGGAAGGTTTTGGGGAGGTACAATTAGCACGGTTAAAAAGACGGGAGATGCCAACCTCTACATGTTGGATGCGAAAGGGAATCTTAGTTTGAAGGTAGGTGGAGTGACAAATTCAAATGGTATTTGTTGGAATGCAGATGCAACCGTAATGTATTATATAGACACACCTACTAAGAAAATTATGGCATACCCATTTGATAATAGTGTAGGTTCTACTCTTAAACCATCCTTGGTGGCTGACACTGGAGTTCTCGATTTAGATGGGTCTCCCGATGGAATGACGATTGATTCAGAGGGCATGCTGTGGGTTGCAATGTGTCACGGTGGAATGGTAGTGCGAATTAACCCGAATAGTGGAGAGTTGCTTCAAAGGGTGGATATTCCATGCGTGGAAACAACAGCTTGTGCTTTTGGCGGTGACAATTTGAATCGTTTGTTTGTTACAACGGGAGTCCATAAAAGCTTGAATGAAGCAGATGCAGGAAAAGTATTTGCGATTGACGGGTTGGAAGTAGGGGGTGTTCCGTCGTTTGCTTTTGAAGGCTAAGCTTAATTCAAGCACCAATTTACAGCATTTTTTAATAGGATTTGAAATGAGCCTTTTTTAAAGTCTTCTTCATGTCCCAAAGAGGTGTAAAAAACTTTTCCTTTTGCTGGGGTTTGATGCAACCATGCTACAGGTTCAGCAGAGAAACCCTTCACTGTCCCGAGCAGTAAAGGAGTCGAAGTATTGGGGAGGGGAGAGTTTCGGTATAGACTCGCCTGCGTGGAGAAAGGTAGTTTTACCTTTTCTAAAATAGGGTGATCCACAGAATTAGTAGCATGTTGAATCGTACAGATTAATTCTTTTCCATAATGTCCATTGTAATTTCCTCCGATTACTTCGCGATCCCATTCGGGCCATTCTTGATGCCCGTCGGGCACTTTTTCTTTGCGTAATTGAAAAGCATGGGATGCAGTGCGAATTCCGATGATTGGCTTGCCCTTTGAGATGTGTAAACGAATAAGTTTCATTGTTCTCTCGCTAAATGCTCGTCGTCGAACGCTTATAAAAAGCAGATCCGCTTTGCTAATGGCAGAAGAGTTAGAGAGTTGATTCCTTTTTTCTCCCTCATTGGGTGCACGGCAAAACCTAATAAAAAATTTTTCTGATAAATGTTGTTTTGCAAACTGGGGCAAAGTTTCTGAAGTTTTATATTCCCGCTCCGCAATCAGAAAAGTAATGTCTTTTTGAGAACTTGCGAAAACATTACACTGAAATGAAATGACCAATGCAGATAGTAGTTGTATTGTTCTCATTTAAATACTCCAGTTTGACTTAGGGAAAAAGTCGAGCGGTAAGCTCAATTTTTAGGGTTGGGAAGAAATAAGAGGTTGGATTTGAAATATCAACTTGTGTTGAAATATAAAAAATGCTTCTGTAGGATAATAAAATTGTTTTAATTCTCAGAGTATTCCCCTAATTATTTGAAGATGTCCTTTTCATTATCGAAAAAAGTAGCCTTAGTAACCGGAAGCAGTCGTGGTTTGGGGTACGGGGTTGCCAAATCTTTAGGCAGTGCCGGAGCCAAAGTCGTCATTAATTATTTAAATGATCGTGAGGCTGCGGAGAAGGCTCTGGATGGTCTTAAGGCTGACGGGATACATGCGATGCTAGTTCGGGCAGATGTTTCCGATCCTGAGCAAATCGCTTCACTTGTGGAGTCGGTGGAGGAGAAATTTGGTTCGCTAGATATATTAGTGCCAAATGCAACTCCGGATCAGCCTCAAAAACCAATTGAGGAATATAACGCAGATTTCTACCGGCAAATGTACGATTTTTTTGTAATGAGCCCTTTTCATTTAGCCCAGGCTGTTTTGCCGGGTATGAAAAAACGGGGTCATGGAAGAATTATTAATATAACCAGCGAAGTGTTTCATTCCTCAGTGCCAGAATTTAGTGCTTATGTTGCCGCCAAAGGCGGACAAATTGGTTGGAGTCGAAGTATGGCGAATGAATTGGCTCCTTTTGGGATCACTGTGAATACGGTGGCTCCCGGCTGGATTCCTACTGAGCGCCATGAGAATGACCCTCAGGAAGATAAGGAAGCCTATTTAAAAACAATTCCTCTTGGTCGTTGGGGAACACCCGAGGACGTTGGGAATGCGGTTTCTTACTTCTCTTCAGATGAAGCCTCCTTTATAACCGGGCAGACTTTGTGCGTTAACGGTGGCCGTACACCTTGGTAAAAAATTTAAACATTAATCATTAATTACTATGAAGATATATTCAAAAATACTCTCTATTCTATTTGTGCCAATTCTTGGTTCTTTTCTCGGCTGTGGTGAAAAGCCAGGCGGGGAAGGTGCCGATACAGAAGCTTCCTTTGCTTATGTGACCAATGGAGTGGATCCATTTTGGGATTTATGTGCTGCCGGGGTACGGATTGCTGAGAAAGAATTTGGTGTCAGTTGTGAAGTCCTGATGCCTCCCAAAGGAGTCGTTGATCAAAAAAGAATGATGGAAACCTTACTGGCCAAGGGGATAGATGGCATTGCTGTCAGTCCGGTGGATGCAGAGAATCAGACTCCTTTCTTAAATGAAGTGGCCGAAAATACTATTCTAATCACCAATGACTCGGACGCACCCAAGAGTAAGCGTTTAGTCTTTATTGGCACAAATAACTATAAGGCTGGTCGAGCTTTGGGTGGCTTGGTGAAAAAGGCTTTGCCTGATGGTGGCGAGGTTATGCTATTTGTGGGTCGTCTTGAGCAATTGAACGCACGCCAGAGAAGACAGGGGGTAATTGATGAATTATTGGATCGTCCTTTGCAAAGCTTGGAGCAATTGAATTACGATCCAGTTGATGCAACTAATTTGACTTCAGAAGGCTCAAAATACACCGTTTTAGATACTCGTACGGATAATTTTGACAAAGCGAGAGCTAAAAGTAACGCCGAGGATGCGATTGCAAAATACAAGGACTTGAAATGTATGGTGGGTCTGTTTGCATACAATCCCCCATCATGCATCGATGCGATTAAGGAGGCGGGTAAGTTAGGAGCGATTAAGATTTGTGGCTTTGATGAACAGGATGCTCTTTTACAGGCTATTACTGATGGTCATGCCTACGGTACCATAAGCCAACAGCCCTGGGAATATGGATATGAATCAATTAAGATGCTTAAGAAGATAGCTGATGGTACTCAACCAGAGAACACCTATCAGGAAGTTTCATTTCTCGAGGTAACCAAAGATAATATCGATGAGTTTTGGGCCAAAAAGAAAGAAATGGCTGAACTTGGAAAATCTCAGTAAATGAGCGACGAATCAGGGTTACTTCTTGAAGTTCGAGATTTAAAGAAAAGTTTCCCCGGCGTTCTTGCTTTAAAAGGGGTATCACTCACCTTGGGTAAGGGAGAAGTGATTTCCCTGATTGGAGAAAACGGGGCAGGAAAAAGTACTTTGATGAAAATTTTGGCCGGTGTGCAACCGGCAGATTCTGGTGATTACTTTATTGATGGGGAAAAAGTGGATTTTAAAAATGTCCGGGAGGCGATGGATATGGGCATTGCCCTCATTCATCAGGAGCTCAACCTTGCTTCTAACCTTGATTTGGCATCCAATATTTTCTTGGGTCGCGAGCCGGGGAACAAAGGTTTTATTGATGAACAGGAATTACACGCAGAAGCGAGTAGGCATTTAAAAAGAGTCGGGTTGAACTTACCATCTGACACAATTGCCGGATCGCTCCCTATTGGGAAACAGCAGTTGGTCGAGATTGCCAAAGCTTTATCGTGTAATGCCCGGGTATTGATAATGGACGAGCCCACAAGTAGCTTATCACAGAAAGAAACCGAGACTTTATTCGAAGTAGTGAAGGGTTTGCGTGATGAGGGAATTAGTGTGATTTATATTTCGCATCGATTGGGAGAGGTAAAGGAACTTTCAGATCGGGTAACCGTATTTCGGGATGGTGAAAATGCGGGTGATTTAGCTAAGGATGAAATCAATCATGATAATATGGTTCGCTTAATGGTGGGCCGTGAATTGAGCGAATTTTATGACCGTGACATTCACCAGCCTGGCGAATGTGTGCTAAAAGCCGTTAATGTGGTTTCTCCGACCTATCCTGAAATTCCGGTTTCGATAGAGGTGCGTGCAGGAGAGATTGTCGGTATTGCCGGTCTTGTTGGTGCTGGTCGTACTGAATTATTACAGACTTTTTTTGGTGTCACTCCCTCTCTTGGTGGTGAGTTGGAGGTGGATGGGGTCAGTTTTTCCCCCTGTTCTCCAGCAGACGCGGTTCATGCCGGTTTAGCACTTGCCCCTGAAGATCGAAAGCAGCATGGGTTGGTTCTTCCAATGACAGTCCGAGAGAATGCCAGCCTGCCCAGCCTGGAACGGGATCAAAAAATAGGCTTCCTTGATCATTCGAAGGAAAAAGAAATTGCCGACGAAGCCGTCGAGCAGATGAAGATCAAAACCCCAAGTATCGAGCAGGCAGCTCGTTTTCTTTCCGGAGGGAATCAACAAAAGATTGTTCTTGGGAAATGGCTCGCGATGAACCCCAAACTTTTAATGCTTGATGAACCGACCCGTGGAATTGATATCGGGGCTAAAAGAGAAATTTACAAACTCATGGAGAAACTTGCCGGCAAAGGTATAGCAATTTTATTTGTTTCCAGTGAAATGGAAGAAGTGTTGGGAATGGCAGATCGGGTTTATGTTATGCACGAAGGAAGAATTTCTGGAGAACTTCAAAAGAATCAGATGTCTGAGGGGTCAATTATGCAACTCGCCACGGGAGGCTCACTAGCAGCTTAAAAATTATGAAAAAAAATGTATTTGGAATCTTTGGTCTGTTGGTCGCAGTTTTTGCAGTTACGGCAATTGCAGACCCTAATTTTCTTTCCGCGTACAATATGCAAAACACGGTCAAGTGGTCTAGTTTGTATGGTGTAATGAGTATCGGAGTTGCTTTCGTAATCATAACCGGCGGAATAGATTTATCGATTGGTTCCGTGGTTGGTTTGGTTGCGGTTGTTCTCTCTTTCTTTACCAAAATTCAGGGTCTCGACCCGATTGTGGCCATCGGGTTGACCTTGCTCATGTCTGTAGTAATTGGCTTGATTCACGGGTTATTAATAACCAAGGCGAAACTACAACCTTTCGTGGTGACTCTTTGCGGTCTGTTGATTTATAGAAGTCTTAGTCGTTGGTTAACAGACAATCAGTCTTTGGGGCCTGTTCCACTGGAGGGTGATTTAGGTTTTGAAAACTTGGAACAGATACTGATGCTTGATTTTATTTTTAGCGGACAGATTCCCATTGGTGATTTTTTCAAACTTCCGACGCCTGCTCTTTTTCTGCTGGTTCTCGCATTAGCTGGTTCGATCTTTTTACGTAAGACGATCTGGGGCCGTTATTTATATGCATTAGGCAATAATGAAGAGGGTGCTCGATACAGTGGAATCGACACGGACCGCATGAAAATTATCGCATATGTATTATGCTCCTTCTTTGCGGGTATTGCGGGGATTTTATTCGCTTTTGAATTGGGTTCAGTTCAACCAGCCCAGACGGGTGAGTTTTATGAATTATTTGCAATCGCTGCTGCCGTTCTCGGCGGTTGTAGCCTGAGGGGAGGCGAAGGCTCAATTCTGGGAGTTATCATTGCAGCCGCGGTAATAAGAATAATTTTCAACTCGATTAATATGGTCGGAATTTCAACTCATTTGGAATTTGGAATACTTGGCTTAGTCATTTTGCTCGGTGTTATTGGAGATGAAATGTTAAAAAAGAAAATGGCCGAACGACAGGTTGCTGCGAGTGAAAAATTGGCGGCAGAATTAAGTGGAAAATCAAAAAACAAGGAGAACTTGGAATAATCGATACTCTAATTATTGGGTGACGTTGGTTCACTTTTTAGTTTGAATCACTGTTATGCATTTTGATTCTTTTGACTATTCTTCGATTAATGCCTTTCTTGCTGAGAATTCTATTTGGATAAAAAGCAACCCGTGTATAAGTCCTGATTTCTGCCTGGACTGGGATCGTTTTACTGCAGCCCTAAAAGGCACAGAAGAGCTGACTGAATATTCGAAGAGTTCTTTTTCGTCTGTGCATGGAGAATGGATTTTGGTTGAAGACCAATGGGGAGATCATGCCTGGAAGTTAAGACTGCCTAGTGGAAATAATGTGGATTCACACCCTTTGAAAGATGGATTTGAAGCACAAGAATTTATTTTTTTTCCTGCCTCCTTTGAAAACTTAGTCCGACTCAAGAACTTGATCCAGGAAAGTGATCCTGAAAATAATGCTTTTCCCACATCCCGTGGAAACCTAGGTAAATCAACTTTGGGGATAGGGGCACGTTTTACTACTCTTCATTGGGACGGGGTGGACTGGGCAATGTCCCGGTTGGGGTTGGGTTTGACCGCCAATCAGAACAGCATTCCCCGTGAGCTCGTTTATGATGTGAATGAAATGCTTGCGGGTAATTTGGATACTGTCCCATTTCCCTTTATTGGCTGTGATGTACCCGAGGGACATCAGGGCCAAAGTGTTGAGGGAATGACCCATGGATGTATTTTGGCAAAATTTAAGAATGGCTTTCATAAACTTGGTATTCCATGGAGTTTTAATGCTGATCATCAGCCGATTGGGGGTAAGTTTGATAAAAGAGAAGATCAATTAGTCGCTGGTTGCATGTTTGCCAGTTACATCACTTTTGATCTTTCCCCTGAATTAGCTCAGACTGTCATTCCAGATTCAGATGAGGCGAAAGCTCGATTTGTTGAAAAGGAAGTTCCACTTGATTTGGTTAATGCGGCAAGAAAGAGAGTAGAAAATGCCGGATTGTTCCCGAGTGAAGACGAGTTCAATGGATTACTGGCTTATGTTTGGCCAGCTCTTCAAAAAATGAAGGTGCGAGACGACAAATATAAAAGCTTTCGAAGTAAGTATTTCAGCACTGATTTAGGATGTGATTTTCTAAGGGAATTATCCATTGATGAATTGCCCGGTTTAACAACGCCGGAGACGACCGCCGTTATGCTTGCCTTATCATTTGAAATGGGAATGCCCATTCATTTTGTGGCTCCTGCATTCGGATTTCAGAAGAATATTCCTTATCCCGACAATCATCAGTTACGGGAAATGATAAAACCGATCTGGAAAGTCTGCGAAAGTTTTGGAGTTTCTATAGGTTTTCATTCGGGATCGGGAAAATCTGCTGAAAATTATCAGGTGGCTGGAGAAGTCACCAGTAGCAATCTGGAGATTAAGACGAGTGGTCGGTACACCTATGAAATGGGTGTCGCTTTGCATGCATCGAGTAATTCTCAGGATCAGGCTTTATGGAAAGACTGGTATGCATTTACAGTGGAATTAGCTTCTAAGAGCTGTTTTTCAAATGATGAGACTGAACAGAAAATGGCCCGTGAATTTGTGCAGTTAACGATTGGAACTGAAAAAATGGAGGAAGCGATGAAAAGTGAGGAATCATGCTTGAATCTGTTACATGGTTTGGATCCCAGTCCCGAGCACTTCTTTTGGTTTGAATATAATTTCCTTTATGTTTTAGCCGCTGAAGGTTCTCCGGAAAAGAATGCACTCGGTGATCATTCTCCCAAAGGGTATAAGCAAAGACAGAGGTTTTATTCAATTAGTGATGAAGGACGTCTGCTTTATTCTAAAAGAGTAGTGGAGTACATCCTCTTTTTGGCAGAAAATACGGGCTTGGCTACAAAAGATCATTGTTCGAATGCGGTTGAGGAACTTGCTCAAATCGAGAATTTTGAAGAATTTATCGGGAGTATTTCAAAGGGTTAAAAAATAGGGATCTTTTGCTTTGAAATTTAAGGTCGTCAGGAACGGTCCAAGTGTCCGAGTTCTTTATCCGGATTAATTACATCCCTTACTCTTTTTTTGAGTTCCTTAATATCAGGAAATCCACCCTCAATTTTTCGGCACCAAATTAAATCCTGATTGCAGGTAATTTTGAATGTTCCGCTGACTTTTTTATTTGGTTTTAAGGTAACCTCCTCAATTTCTTGTTCGAAAGTGGAGAGTAGTTCCTGAGCCATCCAACCGGACCGAAGAAGCCATCGGCAACCGGGGCAATACTCAATAGTTATTTTATATTCCATAGGTTAGTTTAAATTCGGATAAATTATTATTTATTTTGTAAAAATTTTTCAGGTGAGACTCCGTAGACAGATTTAAATGTTCTTGAAAAATGAAAAGGGTTTTCAAATCCAAGTTCAAAAGCAATATCCTTTACCAATCTTCTTGAAGAAAGTAGTAGCGATGCAGCATGCCCCATTTTTAATCTGATCAGGAATTTATATGGAGATTCGTTGTGAAAGCGTTTGAACACACGCGAGAGGTATGCGGCATCAATATTAAGTTCATTTGCAAGTTCTTCTATTGTTCGGATTCGAAAGTAGTTTTTGCGTAAGTGCAAGTGGATCCGTTTATAAGTATCCCATGCCCGTGCTTGTTTTTCTATTTTTGGATTTACCAGTTCGTTGGTTTTCAGTACAACCGTCTGAGCTAGCAAGTTACAAATTGCTATACCTTCCACGGAACCTGAGTTTGCATTACTTAAAATTAATTCAAATAATTCTATAATTTCACCGTGATCTCTAATGCTTTGAAAGTGTACCTGTTTAGTAATGATTTTTGACTCAATTATAATCTCTCGGTAATGAGCAAGCACCATGAAATATTTAACCATGGGTTTATTTTGTGAACTCGATATTTTATGGTACTCGCCAGTTTTATAACTAAAAAGTGACCCCGATTCTAAATTGAAATTCGAATCGCTAAAATTAAGTTTTCCTTTTCCAGAAATTATAAATTCAATCGTGGTGAATTCTATTTCTGAATTTGACCTTCCGGTTTCTGGGTAGGAAGCTCTTTCCACTAAAAATTCAGGAAGGCATTTTTCAAAGCCTATACTAACCAAGGAAAACATATTTGGTTTCCCTTTAGGAAAGCCAATGAAAACCTGTCTTGAATCAATTACCTGTTTTGAAAAGTGTTCCACAATAATTTTATATTAAGGTCAAAAATAGATATTCTTTTGTCAGGGATATATATTCATAATTTACCGCCTTTTGTCTATTGTTAATATTAAATTATATATAATATTGAATTTTCATGCAGGTAGTTTGCCCCATCTTAATTTGTATCTAATAATCATTTATTGATATGCTTTGTTCCTTAATTTTCTTTTTAATGTTTTTGACTAGCTACACATTGACAGAATCCATATTCTTTCAACAATTAAACTATGCATAGGATAAAGTTTTTAATGAGATTACTTTTTTTACTTTTTTCTGCATTGCCAAATTTTTATCTCATTGCAGATGAAAGTCATTTTTTTGAATCCAAGATTCGTCCTGTATTATCCGAAAAATGTTATGAATGTCACAGTGCGAAGGGCAGTAAAATAAAAGGCGGCTTAAGGTTGGACCACATTGATCTTATTCTTCAAGGAGGAGACACAGGCCCAGCATTAGTTTCTGGTGATCCCTCAGCATCCCTTCTGATGGAAGCAATCCGTTATGAAGATCCTGATTTTCACATGCCACCGAAAGAAAAACTGAATAAAGAGATTGTTTCTGATTTTGAAAAATGGATTAACGATGGATCATTTTGGCCAAAAGAGCCCATCCCAACTCTTTCATCTTCGAAAAAAAGGACTTCATTTAATTTAGAAAAGCGCAAAAATTCGCATTGGTGCTGGCAACCGGTTCAAATCCCAAATCTTCCTGAAAATATTTCAAACCAAGGAGGAGACCCTATTGATTATTTTATTAGAAAAGAACTTGATGAAATGGGGCTTATACCAGCCTTAGAAACCGCTCAAAGGACTTGGTTACGAAGAGTTACTTACGATTTAACGGGCTTACCTCCTAGTCTTGAAGAAATGAATTCATTTTTATCGGATTCTTCCACCGATAATTACGAGAATGTTGTGGAACGGCTACTTTCATCTTCCCATTACGGAGAGAAGTGGGCCCGTCATTGGATGGATCTGGTCCGGTATGCTGAAACCTGTGGGCATGAATTTGATTATCCTTTGGAACATCCTCACGAGTATAGAGATTATGTAATTCGTGCTTTCAATTTGGATATTCCTTATGACCAGATTTTGCGTGAGCATGTTGCTGGAGATCTCATAAAAGAGCCGCGAAAGCATCTATCGGAAAAATTCAATGAATCCATTATTGGAACCGGTTTTTGGTATTTTCATGAGGCCGTTCATGCGCCAACTGATTCTAAAGTCGATAATGCCGATCGTATGGAAAATCAGCTAGATGTTTTTGGTAAAACCTTCCTCGGTTTAACGATTGGTTGTGCCCGATGCCACGATCATAAATTTGATGCCATATCAGAAAAAGACTACTACTCGCTAGCAGCGTTCATGCAGGGTAGTAACCGGCAGGAATATCCCTTGGATGTAGGTGGGAAAAGGGAGGAGCTTGCAGATCAACTTTTTTCCTTAGCGAAAGAAGGCTATGTAAGTCTTGAAGGATTTAATTCTAGTTCTGAAAAACTTAGTGATTATTGGAAGGTCTCATCTAAGCTCATGGAGTCTAAAAAAAATGTTCCAACGGAAGAGAACGCTTGGGATGGTGACATGTTGGCAGATTTTGAAAACGATTTTGAAGGTTGGCAAGTAATAGGAAAAGCATTTGGTAAAGGTCCTCAAACCAAGACCTCTGGAAGTAATCCTGTAACCAAATATAATGGAAAAGGGTGGGCTGGTTCCTTACAGACAGGTGGAGACAAATTAACAGGTTCTTTGCTCTCGCCTAAGTTTATTATCACCAAGCGATTTATGAATTTTTTAATCGCTGGTGGAGCGATCGAGAAAGTGGGAGTCGAATTATGGATAGAGGAAGATAGGAAAATAATTTCACGAGGTTCGAATAACGAAAATTTCAATTCAAAATCTTGGGATATGGATGGATATATTGGGAAAAAAGCACAGATTCGATTAATCGATAATGCATCGGGTGGTTGGGGTCATATTCATGCGGACCGCTTCGTTCAATCAAATGTTCCAGCAGCAATTGTAATTGATAGACTAATTCCTTCTGATGAACTTATTTCTCTGAACTCAGCCGAAAATAAGCTCTCCCCAAAAACCCTGCTTTCTTGGTGTCAACATTTTGGAAAGCAAAACAACCTTGGATCGCTATCAAAAAGAATTGAAGGTGCAAAAAAATCACATATTGGACTCGCAAAAGCGGAAGAGAATTTCATTCAGAACAGCGAATCTTTTGCTGACTTCACTTCTTCGGAAATTCCCAAAGGATGGAATATTACAGGTGAGGCTTTTAAGCCACGTGGGTATCAACTAATTTCATTCGACGGATCTAATCTTTTTCCTAATCGAAATGTACTTTCTTCTAATGTTTTGGGTAACAGAAGGATTGGGAATTTACGTTCACCACATTTTAAAATTGAGCACGATCAAATTTTAGTTAAGGCCAAAGCAAAAAACATTTTTATGCGGGTCGTGATTGATAATTACCATATGGGTAAACACTCAGGCTTACTTTTTGGTGGTACTGTTATTAAGGAGGCAAATTCGGAGAGTGATTTCAAATGGTTTAGTTTATCTCCTAAAAAATATAAAGGCCATTGGGCCTACCTTGAATTTGTGGATCGGGGAATAGATGCTTACCTGGAAATTGATCAAGTCAGGTTTGCTAACTCCGGAATTGGGAGAAGGCCTGACTCCAGGTTTTCTCTTTTGCTTGGTGATGATAAAATTGAGGAAAAAAATCTTCCTGAATTTCTGGATATTTTCCTCGGGAAATCATTCGATAAAATTAATGCAGGCAAGTTTACAGGCGAAGAATATGAATTTCTGAATTATTTGCATAGCGAGGGACTGATTCCATTTGGAAATCACCAAAGTATTTCTGAAATATTCAGACAAGCAGAAGCAATTGATTCTAAAACCCCGCGTGAACGATATACATTGACAATGGGGAAGGGCGGTCCGTTTACAGGAAATGTTTATGTGCGTGGTAGCCCACACAAATTGGGAGATCCTGTCCATGGAAGAAACCTTACCGCACTGGGCGGCCAGGCAGGATCAAGGCTTGACTTGGCAGAACAATTAACATCCCAGGATAATCCACTTGTTTCCCGCGTTATGGTGAATCGTATTTGGTTGCAGTTCTTTGGCCGGGGTATCGTGCCGACTCCAGACGACTTTGGACCGATGGGACAGGAACCAAGCCATCCTGAACTTCTTGACTGGTTGGCCAATGATTTTAGGGAAAATAATTGGTCTATTAAAAATCTCGTTCGAAAAATTGTACTTTCTAAAACCTATCGTCAATCGAGTAGTGTAAATCCTTCTTGTGACAAAGAAAAGATCAGCTTGTCTGATCCGCAAAATATTTTTTTACATAAGATGCCAGTTCGAAGATTGCAGGCAGAAGCTATAAGAGATTCAATTCTTTCATTCTCTGGTCGAATCGATAAAAAGCTTTTTGGCCCTTCGGTTCCAATTTACAAAACGGCCTTTATGACAGGCAGGGGAGGTAAGAAAAATGGACCTTTAGACGGAGCCGGTCGTAGAAGTATATACGGTTCGGTTTACCGTAATTTTCTTTCACCCTTCATGCTGGCTTTCGATCAACCCGCACCTTTTGGGACAAAAGGAAAAAGGTCAGTATCCAATGTCCCCGCCCAATCTTTGGCTCTAATGAATGATCCTTTTGTAATTGGACAATGCAAGATGATGGGTAAAAATATTTTCCAGGCAAAGAAGCCAAAATCCGAGTCGGTTGATTATCTTTTTGAGATGATAACTGGAAAACCTCCAAGTCAGAAAGCTCAGGAAAAAATCCACCTATTTTTAGAAACTCAAACGAAAGAACATGGTAGCCTTAGTGAAGAGGTCTGGGCGGATTTAGCACATGTTCTGATTAATTCGAAAGGATTTCTTTTTATCAACTAAACTTCGAAGCTATGCATTGTAACCAATTTAATACTCCATTGTCCCGTAGGTCCATGCTTCAATCCTGTGCCATGGGTTTTGGCGGACTCGCTTTTTCTGCCTTATCCAACGATTCTCTAGCTTCCCCATTAGCTCCGCGGAAACCACATTTTACACCCCGTGCGAAGAATGTGATTTTCTTATATATGGACGGCGGACCATCCCATGTTGATATTTTTGATTACAAGCCTGCATTGGAAAAATATAACGGAAAAGATCCGCGTGAAGTAATAGGAAAATTAGCACCCACTCAATTTGATAATATCGGAAAGATTTTAAAGAGCCCGTGGGAATTTAAACAAAGGGGGCAGAGTGGACACTGGGTATCCGATCTTTTTCCGCACATTGCACAGGATGATGTGATTGACGAGATTTCAATGGTTAAATCAATGACATCCAATTTTTCCGAGCATACATCTGCCAATTATTTTCTCCATACGGGTAGCGGATTTCAAGGGCGGCCAAGTATGGGTGCTTGGTTTGGGTATGGCTTGGGGACAGAGAATCAAAATTTACCTGGGTTTGTGGTTTTAAATGGAGGCTTAATTCCACCTGGAGGGTTGGATTGTTTTGGTTCCGGTTTTTTACCTGCCAGTTATCAGGGATCAGTTTTTCTTCCTCAAAATGAACCAGTTGCCAATATTAAACCGAAGGAAAAGACATCGAATTTACAAAAGAATAAATTATCTCTGTTGTCAGATTTGGATAGCTCTTCTTTGGAGGAAATGGACTTTGATCCTCAAGTCGAAGCAGCAATTCAAAACTACGAAACGGCCTATCAAATGCAGTCTTCTGTGCCTGAATTGATGGATTTAAAAGGAGAATCTGAAACGGTTAAAAAATCTTATGGAATGGATTCAGATTTTAAGAATACACGGACCTTTGGAATGCAGTGCTTGCTTGCACGTAGGTTGGTGGAGAGAGGAGTTCGTTTTATTGAGCTGACTTGTCCGGGTGGAAATGGAGACCGCTGGGATCAACATGGTGGATTAGTGGATGGGCATGGAAAAAACTGTAAATCCGTGGATCAACCAATTGCAGCACTCATTCGTGACCTTAGGAAATTAGGTATGCTGGATGATACTTTGGTCGTTTGGACGGGAGAGTTTGGTCGAACCCCATTTGCCCAAGGATCAAACGGACGAGACCATAACCCATTTGGGTTCACAACCTGGTTTGCAGGTGGAGGAATCAAGCCAGGATTAACCGTCGGAGCGACTGATGAGTTTGGATACAAGGCAGTCGAAAATCGTTATGAAATTCATGATCTACACGCGACAATGCTTCATTTACTGGGCATTGAGCATACGGAAAGTACCTTTCGCTTTGGTGGTCGTGATATGAGACTAACTGAAGTTTTTGGTCATTTGATTAAAGAAATTTTATAAAGAAAATTTTAGATAATAATTCGATTAACGGCTTTTATCCATAATGTAAGCTCAATATTTACCTGTTTTTATTATTTTAGAAACTAGTTAAATGTATTGAGTTATTTTTAATCAAATTGCTTGCATCTGTTAAAATGAATGAGTTTTATTAATTAAGTACATGATATTGTTTAATTAATGTAGTTTTTTTAAATTTTATGACTGGAGGATTAGAAGAAATTTATCAAACCCATGAAGTTGCTTCATTGGAAAGTCCGTTTTCAAAATATCTTCGTACTTACCGGTTACTTAATAGTCTACTTCTTGCCCTGTTTTTTATGGTAGGTACTTTTGCGGTATTATGGAACATTGTGATGGGTTTACCACTGACTGATGATCTTTCATCAGATTTTTCTGACGGAGGTAAGCCGAGTAGTGCACCAAAAAAACAGCAGCAAACAGTGAGATTGATGCAAAGGCAGAAGCAGACAAAGCCACCGCCGACAAATCAAATTCAATTACAGGTTATTTCTGATATTTCCTTACCTTCAGTAGAAATTGATACCAAAGCGTTAAACCCTGCTGTCGCTTTAAGCCCGATGGGCGACTTGGGTGATGTCAGTGTAAATGTGGATATGTCAGTTTTAAATAAAGCCTTTGCTTCCAATTTTATGGGGATAAAGTCTAAGGCGAATAAAATTCTTTTTATTATAGACTATTCTGCGTCGATGAATGGGCGGGATAAAGTTATGCGTAGTGAGTTGAGCAAAGCGATTGAGAAACTACCTGCAGTTGGTTCCGTATCAGTAATCTTTTTTTCCGGACCAACTTGGGTTGCTGGAGAAGATGCAAAAGCACTGCATAAAAGTTGGAGTGGTTCCAACAACTCCGGGTGGAAACCTAACGATGGTTACAACCCGGTTAAACCGAAGTGGCTCCCTGTTACTCCGTCTATAAAGAAAAGACTTATTAAGGCAGTATATGATACTCCTCTTACGCTTGGAACGGTT
>Ga0115569_10001483_pt1 | contig 18110 bp, 15 predicted proteins | sample COGITO_mtgs_1205_2_FD_87295 | JGI IMG/M metagenome (GOLD analysis project Ga0115569, IMG submission 87295) | Pelagic marine microbial communities from North Sea - COGITO_mtgs_120503 | ecosystem: Environmental > Aquatic > Marine > Epipelagic | place: Germany:Helgoland, sampling site Kabeltonne... | reverse complement strand
TAAAACCAGAAGCTATAACAGAAAATCTTATTAAGCCGACATAACTGTCTAGGTCAAAATCATTAAAAATCTCATCACTCACAGTATATGATCCTAGAAAATTTATTGAAAGTGGGGTAACAATATAATAACCGAATAAAACACCAATAAAAAATAATATTGAAGAAATAAAAATAAAACCTCGAGCATTCTTTTTTTCGTTACTGTAAAGCCCAGGACTGATAAAGCTCCAAAATTGGTATATAACATAGGGAAATGCTATTATAAACCCTGCAGTAATGGACATCCAAATGTGAGCAGAGAACTGACCTGACATGGTTCTACTCTGAATTCTAAAAGGCATTTCGTTTATGCAAAAACTCTCATCAAGTCCTATATTTTTTGAAATTTTACATAACAAATCATAAGTAAAGAAGTCAATATTTTTTGGACCAAATAAAACTTGGTCAAAAATAAAATCTTTAGCAATAAAGGCTAAACTGGCGGCGATTAGTACAGCAAAAACAGATCTAATTAGATGCCATCTCAAATCCTCAAGATGATCTAAAAAAGACATTTCATCTACATTTGAACTTTTTTTCATGAAATACCTTCATTTAAAATATTATGTAAGTGAATAATTCCGGTGTAAGTATTATTATCTTCAACAATTAACTGAGTAATTTTATTTTCGTTCATCAGTTTTAGAGCATTGGAAGCCAAAATTTCTGAACTTATTTTTATAGGAGATGAACTCATTATATCATGAGCTTTAATAGTATTGTAATCAATATTTTTAGAAAAAAATCTTCTTAAATCTCCATCGGTAATTATTCCTACTGCCAAATTATTTTTTAATACGGCTGTCGCACCAAGCATTTTTTTTGAAATTTCATCGACAATTTCATAAAAATTTTGATTAGTATCAACTTGGGGTTTTAAATTTTTATTTAATAAATCTTTTACTTTTAGATGAAGTTTTTTTCCTAAAGAGCCCCCTGGATGAAATTTACCAAAATCTTTTTCTTTAAAACCCTTTATTTGAGAAAGGCAAATTGATAAAGCATCCCCAATTACCAGTTGAGCTGTTGTGCTTGTAGTTGGAGCTAAATTATTTGGACATGCCTCTTTTTCAATAAAACTATTTAAAAAATATTTAGAGTTTTTAACTAAATAAGAATTTTTATTTCCTGATATTGCTACGATCACAACTCTAATTTTTTTTAAAAAAGGAATAAGATTTTTAATTTCAGGGGTATTACCACTTTTTGAAATTAAAATAACAACGTCGTTTTTTTGAACAATCCCTAAATCTCCATGAACAGCTTCAGAGGCATGCATAAAAATCGCAGGTGTTCCAGTAGAATTTAGTGTAGCCACAATTTTAGTTCCTATTAATGCACTCTTACCAATACCACTAATTATAACTCTACCTTTAATTCCGTTAATTAGTTCTACTGTTTCTTTAAAATCTTCATTAACAAAATCACTTAATTTTAAAATTGATTGACCCTGATTGTTTATAGAGCTTTTTGCTGCTTTAATAATATCTAATTTTGAATTCAAAATAGTTTTTTTAATAATCTTTTAATGGTATATTTAAAGGACAAAGGTACAAAATACCTTTTAAGGCTACTAAATGAGTTCAGACTTAGATTTAGAAAAAAAATTGAAATCTTTTTTTGGTTTTTCCAAATTTAAAGGAGAACAAAAACAAATTATTCAGGCTGTTTTAAATAAAAAAAGTGTAATGGTAATAATGCCCACTGGGGCAGGAAAATCATTATGCTTTCAACTGCCCGCATTATTATCCAGTGGAATGGCACTAGTTGTTTCTCCTTTAATAGCATTAATGAAAAATCAAGTGGATGTAATTAGAGGTATTTCCTCTAATGATGGTGTCGCCCACGTTTTAAACTCATCACTAAATAACACACAAATTCAAAATGTTAAAAAAGATGTTTCCAGTGGTCTTACAAAGTTGTTGTATGTTGCTCCGGAATCTTTAGCAAAAGAAAGTAATATTGATTTTTTGAGTCAATCTAAAATTTCCTTTTTAGCTGTTGATGAAGCACATTGTATTTCTGAATGGGGACATGATTTTAGACCTGAATATAGAAATCTAAGTACAATAACTAAAAAAATAAAAAAAAACATACCTGTAATTGCATTAACGGCAACAGCAACTCCAAAAGTAAAAGACGATATAATTAAAAATTTAGGAATTAATGATGCTAAACTTTTTAAAGCCTCATTTAATAGACCAAATCTTTTTTATGAAGTAAGAGCAAAGACTAAAGATGTAGAAAAAGATATTGTTTTTTTTATTAAAAAAAGAGAAGGAAAATCAGGAATTATTTATTGTCTGTCAAGAAAAAGTGTTAACGAATTATCAGAATTTCTTCAAGTTAATGGAGTTAACGCTTTACCTTATCACGCTGGTTTAGAGCCTAAAACTAGAGTTAAAAATCAAGATATGTTTTTAATGGAGGAGTGCGATGTGATAGTAGCTACTATTGCTTTTGGAATGGGTATTGACAAGCCAGATGTTAGATATGTTATTCATTATGATATTCCCAAAAGTTTGGAAAGTTATTATCAAGAAACTGGTAGAGCTGGTAGAGATGGAGGAGAAGGTCATTGTTTGGCATTTTATTCAAGTAAGGATATTGAAAAGTTAGAAAAATTTATGTCTGGAAAGCCCCTAGCTGAAAAGGAACAAAATTTTTCTTTACTAGACGAAATGGCGGCATTTTCTGAGACTTCTATGTCGAGAAGAAAGTTTTTGTTAAATTATTTTGGAGAAAAATACGACGATGTAAATGGGGATGGTGCTAAAATGGATGATAATATGAAAAATCCAAAACCTAAAATTAAAGTAAATGAGCAAGTAAAAACTTTAATTAGTTTAATAAGAGAAACTAAAGAGCAATACAGAATTAAAGAACTAGTTGGATACTTAATCGGAGAAGAAACTAATCTTTTAAGATCACATAATGTAAAATTAAGTAGTTTTTTTGGTATTGGAAAAGCCTATGATAAAGTTTTTTGGCATTCATTAATTAGATATTTATTGGTTGAAGGGATAATTTCTAAGGTAATCGAATCCTATGGTGTTATAAAATTAAACGAAAGGTCAATGAATTATTTGAATAATCCTCATGATTTTTATATTACAAAAAATCATGATTACAAGAATTCAAATAATGTATTAAACCCATTAACTTCATCTGAAAAAAGTGTGTTTGATAAAGTGTTGTTTTCAATGTTAATTGGAGAAAGAAAAAAAATAGCAAAATCTAAAGGAATCCCACCTTATGTAATTTTTCAGGAATCATCAATAGAAGAAATGGCAATGAAATATCCTATTTCCATAAGTGAATTGAAAAATATTAACGGTGTTGGTGAAGGTAAAGCAATCAAATTTGGAGAACCTTTTGTTATCTTGATAAATGAATATGTTAAAGAAAATGAAATTATTCGACCAGAAGATTTAGTAGTAAAAACTACAGGAATTAATTCCGCTTTGAAATTATTTATCATTCAAAGTATTGACAGAAAACTTCAGCCATTAGATATAGCAGATTCAAAAGGGATTGAACTTAGTGTACTAATTAAGGAACTAGAAACAATAGTTTTCTCTGGTACAAAGTTAGATATCAATTATATGATTGATGAAATTTTTGATGAAGATCAACAAGAAGAGTTGTATGATTATTTCATAGATTCTCAATCTGACGATATAAATTTAGCTATTGATGAGTTTGATGGAGACTATGAAGAATTGGATCTTAAATTATACCGAATTAAATTTATTAATGATGTTTCTAATTAATTTAATTTCCTTTTTTTAATTCAAGAGCTTTAGTTTATCTTGCGGAACTTATATTTAAAATCACAAAGTTTTATGAAAGAAGGTGTTTATGCAAAAATTAACACAAACATTGGCGATATATTATTGTTGTTACATCATCAATTAACACCAGGAACAGTTGCTAATTTTGTTGGATTGTCTGAAGGTAAAATTAAAAATTCGTTCAGATCTGAAAATAAACCATATTATGATGGATTAAATTTTCATAGAGTAATTCCTGATTTTATGATTCAAGCTGGATGTCCACAGGGAAGTGGTATGGGAGATCCGGGATATAAATTTGATGATGAATTTCATTCTGATCTAAAGCACGACAAGCCAGGAATTTTATCGATGGCTAACTCTGGAAAAGCTACAAATGGAAGTCAGTTTTTTATTACGCACGTTCCTACTAATTGGTTAGATAATAAACATACAGTTTTTGGAGAAGTTGTAGAGGGAATGGAAATTGTAAATCAAATTAAACAAGAGGACATTATTAATTCAATTAAAATTGTAAGAATTGGAAAAGATGCTCTTGATTGGAATGCTAATGATCACTTTAATAATTTTAAAAGTAAAAAAGAGCGTGAGTTAGAAGATTTAATTTCAAAAGAGCAAGAGCTCATAAGTAAAATTTCTAAGGGCTTTAATGAAACAAAATCAGGTTTAAAATATAAAATTTTAAATAAAGGTGATGGAGATAAACCTAGTTCTGGTGATTTGGTTAAAGTACATTATAAAGGCCAGTTATTAGATCAAACAGTTTTTGATTCATCATACAAAAGAGATCAACCTATTGAATTTAAAGTTGGAATAGGTCAAGTAATCCCTGGTTGGGACGAAGGTATTTTATTACTTAATAAAGGTGATAAGGCACGTTTTGTAATTCCTTCACAATTAGCTTATGGAGAGAGTGGAGCAGGTGGAGTAATACCACCCAATGCTACTTTGATTTTTGATGTAGAATTAATTTAATCTATCCACTTAATATTACAACCAATACTAGGTTTTTGATTTGAAACTATTTTTTTTGAAGATAAAATACTATCAAATGCTTTTCTTATATCATTTCCAGTAACGGGAATATTATTTCCTGGTCTAGAATCATCAAGTTGTCCTCTGTAAACTAATTTTTTATCTTTATCAAAGATGTAAAAATCTGGAGTGCAAGCTGCATCATATTCTTTGGCAACTTGTTGGGTTTGATCGTATAGGTAGGGAAATATATATTTTTCTTTTACAGCAACTTCACTCATTTTTTCAGGTGAATCTTCAGGATATTTTAAAATATCATTGCTGGATATAGCTATAAATGAAATTCCTTTATTCTGGTATTGGTTTGCAAGTTTAACGATTTCTTTATTGACATGTAATACAAAAGGACAATGGTTACATATAAACATTAATAATGTACATTTTTCTCCAAAAATATTATCCGATTTTAACTTTTTTTTAGAGTTAGTATCATAAAGTTCAAATTTCGGTGCTCTAAAACCAATTGGAACCATATTTGAGGGTGTTCTAGCCATTTTATTGTATTTTTTTCAAATTTAAAACGAATTTTCCATAAATTGATAATAATTATTTTTATGTTAGAAATTATTAATTTTTTTGAAAATATTTCCTCGGTTCAAAGATCAGCAATTTTAATTTTTGGAATTACTTTTTTTTGGTCTATCGAATTAATAATTCCATTGTTTAAATTCAATTATAAAAAATTTAGACACGCAATTCCAAATTTCTTTTTTACAGCTACAACAATTATTGTAAATTTTTCTTTAGCATTTTTATTATTATTTTCTGCAGACTGGGTAACAAATAATGATTTTGGTTTATTAAACTTTTTTGAAATACCCATAATAATTAAAGTGTTTTTAGGTGTTTTTTTATTGGACTTAATTGGCGCTTATCTTCCACACTATGTTCAACATAAAATTAATTTTCTTTGGAAAATTCACCTTGTTCATCATTCGGACCACAATGTAGATACTACCACGGCAAACAGACACCATCCTTTTGAAAGTTTGATTAGATTTATTTTTACATTATTAGGAGTCATAGTTTTAGGCACATCAATTGGTATAGTTTTCCTCTATCAATCAATTTCTTTGATTTTATCTCAATTTAATCACGCCAATATTAAATTACCATCAAGTATTGATAAGATCTTGAGTTTTGTGATAGTATCTCCTAACATGCATAAAGTTCACCATCATTATGTTTTGCCTTATACAGATTCTAATTATGGGAATATCTTTTCAATTTGGGATAGAATTTTTGGTACTCATATGAATTTAGAACCTAAAGAAATTATTTATGGTGTTAACACTTTTTTTGATAAAAAAGAAAATCAAAAAATTAACAGTTTGTTATACAGACCTTTCGACAAGTTGAAATCCAATTCTAATAAATAATTTACATTAAATTTGAGAAGAAGATCGCATTCATCATTAACTTATTAGTTCCATGCCAAAAGGCTCTAAAATTAGTATTGTCTGTAAAAACAGTCACCTTTCCTTTCCTTAAATTATAAACTGCAAAAGGTCTAGAATTTTTCATAGACTGTAAATTTTCTTTAGATATATAACCACTTATTAATGGGTTTTTTGAATATTTTAATGGGTTATTATAACCCAACGTATCATTTTTTATATAAATATTAGTATTTCTAAAAATAGAAAGACTGTTGTTGTATCCATAACTGATTGGATGGGATTTATCTAAATCAACACTAAATATAGCTCCGCTAGTTAGTTGTGAACCAAAATGATTGCTTTTATCTTCATAATTCAAGTATGTCGTGGATGCTTTGTTTTGCTTTAACTCCAACTTTATGAAATCTTTTTTAATGAGCCAATTAATTGAGTTTCTATATCCAATTAAATTTCCGCCATTTTCAACCCATTTTTTTAATTTGTTACTATTTTTCTCGTCAAAATCATACTTGCCATTTACCATTATTATTGTGTTATATTTTTCTAAATTTTGATTAGAAAAATTAGACTTTTTAATTTTGGTTAAAGGAATATTATATCTTGTATCTAGTAGATGCCAGATTTCTCCAGCATCATAACTTGTGACACCATCACCAACAATCATAGCAATTTTTGGCTTAGAAACATTAATAAAGTCATTACTACCAAAATCAATTCCTTTCGTAGTACTAGATTTATATCCAATAAATTCCACTCCACTCTCTTTGCTTAATTTATCTAATTGATTGTTAATTTCAGTTGTGCTTATTTTTTGATTTACAAGAGAAATAAGAAGTGTTCCATAATCATATCTTTTAGTATCAACATAGAAAGATTGTGTTCCAACTTTAACTCTCAATCCTAGATCTAGTAATTTGTATAATATTTTTGGTGAATAATAGTCATCCCATGAAAATAAATATGCATAATTATTTTTATTTATAATTTTTCCTGTTGGTTTGTTTAAAACTAAATTCTTAGTATTTATTTTAGTGGAATAATTTGTATAATCTAAATTAAAAGAATGAAGAAATGACCATGCAGATACATCATAAAAAAGACTGTCTTTAAATTTTTTTCTTTTCTCAAACATTGCTTTAATTAACCTTGTTTTATTTTGATTTTTAGGTATTAAAATTGAATTGTTTGTTGAATATGATGTGTTGTTAATTATAACATCTTTCGGTAATTTTTTCATCAAAATTTGATGTTTTTCTAAAATTTTATAAAATTCAAAAAGTTTTGATTTGTCTCTTTGATCAGTAACTAAATAATAGTTATTTTTTTCTTTTAAAGATTCTTCCCTGGAATTTTTAAAAAAATCATTTTGATAAGCCAAAAGAGTTTCTCTCATTTCAACAGCAGCCTCAAGGGTTGATAGAGACACAGTTAATTGATTTTTAATGGTAAATGGGAAAGATAGTAGTCCATTGATACTTTCTTGTAAATGACCTCTTGAACTTCCCTGCTCGAACAATATGCCTACAGCTCCGTTGATATCAGGAAAAGTTGATCCTTTTCCAAAATAAAAATCATCATAATCTTCTTCACTGTAAAAAAGTGATCCTGTTTCACTTAATCTTTTATCGTGAAATTTACCAATTTCCTTTGTTAACAACTGATTTTTTTTAGGAGTTAAAGGATTGACTCTTGACGGAATTCCAGGTTGAAAAAAGAAAGTTGAATTTGTGCCCATCTCGTGATGATCAGTTAAAATATTAGGGGACCAATTATGAAAAGTTTTTATTCTTGCTTCTGACTCTGGTAATTGAACTGGAAGCCAATCACGGTTCATATCAAACCAATAGTGATTAGTTCTTCCTTTGGGCCAATTTTCATCAAATTCACGATCATTATTATCAGGATTAAGATTGTAGCTCTTGTTAGTATTAACCCAATGTGCAAATCTTTGCAAACCATCTGGATTCATTGAAGGGTCTAACAAAATAATACTCTTTTCAAGAGCTTTTAGTAACTCATTGTCGTTGGATGCTGCAAGATGGTAAGCATAAAGCATAGCAGCATTACTTCCACTTGGTTCATTTCCATGAATTGAATAACCTTGATAAACTACTACAGGCATTTTAGAAAAATCAACAATAGTTTTTGTCGAATTTATATCTAGGTGATTAGTCCTTATAGATTCAAGATTTTTCTGATTTTCTTCAGAAGTTATAGTCAGAAGAATTAATGGTCGTCCTTCAAAGGTTTCCCCTCTGTCAGTAATTGTTATTCTTTCAGAGGCATTTGCCAAAGCCGACATGTATTGAACTAATCTATCGTGACTTATGTGTGAATTACCCACCTCCATATTTCCGAGAGTAAATTCACTTGGTTTTGGAATACTTTGATTATATGATTTATGGTTTTTTAAAAAATACGATAAATCAAAATTTGTTTGAGAGTAGGTTATTAAACTAAAAAGTAAAAGTAGATAGTTTAAAGTCTTCATAAAAAATTAATGTTTATATATCGTCAAAATCGACATCAGTAAAATTTTCTTTAGATTCATCATTGGCCTCAGGCTTTGGTTGTTTATCTTCTTTTACATAATCTTTTTGATGTCTTTCGCTGATGACTTCCAAACCTTTTTCATCAATAATATATTTAGTCATTTCTTTTAAAAGCTCATTAAAACCTTCAAAATCCTCCTTATACAAATAAATTTTATGTTTTTTGAAATAAAAACTACCATCTTCATTGGTGAATTTTTTACTTTCAGAAATTGTTAAATAATAATCACCTGCTTTTGTAGATCTAACATCAAAAAAGTAAGTTCTTCTACCAGCTCTAAGAATTTTTGAGTAAATATCTTCAGCCTCATTATATTTTCTTTCTTCCATAATACAGTATATATTTTGTTTCAAAATTGTAAAAAAAAAACAAACTCACCAAATATTATTTTTTTATTTACTTTGTTTTTTAACGGTGTCGTAATAATACCCTTTGTTTTTAACTAACTTATTGTGCGTGCCATATTCGATTACCTTTCCATTTTCTAAAACTAAAATTTTGTCACATTTTTTTGCTGATGAAATTCTGTGAGTAGCAATTATTAATGTTATGTTTTTACTAATTCTACTAACGTTTGATAAAATTTTTTCTTCTGTTTCTGTGTCAACTGCCGAAAGGCTATCATCTAAAATTAGTATTTTGGGTTTTTTTATTATTGCTCTAGCAATTGCAATCCTTTGTTTTTGACCTCCAGATAAATTAACTCCTCTTTCACCGAGTAATGTATGAAAACCATCTTTAAAAGAAATAATATCATCAAAGATGCACGCATTCTTTGCTGCATTTTCTAAATCAGTTTTTGTAGCTTTTTCTTTTCCAAATTTGATATTTTTTTCAATGGTTTCAGAAAATAAAAAAGTAGACTGAGGAACAAATCCAATTGAATCTCTTAGTTCATTAAAACCAATTTCTTTTAAGTTAAAACCATCAATTAGAATCTCACCATTGATTGGGTCGTAAATTCTACATAAAAGTTCGAGAATTGTACTTTTCCCAGAACCAATATTGCCCATAATTGCCAATGATTCTCCCTTTTCTACACAAAATGAAATATTTTTACTTGCATTTATTTCTGTTTCCGGATAGGTGAAATCAACCTTTTTATATTCAATTTTTCCATTTAAAGATTTTTGAATTTTTGATTTATTAACTATTGACGATTTAGTATTTAAAAATTGATTAATTCTTTTTTGTGAAGCTTCCGCCTGCTGAACAATTGAAGTAACCCAACCCACAGTAGCAACTGGCCATGTCAACATATTTACGTAAATAATAAATTCAGCAAGTACTCCTAATTCAATTTCATTATTCATGTATTGATTTCCACCAATAAATACTACTAAAATATTACTAATACCGATTAATAAAATCATTAAGGGAAAAAACCAAGCTTGGGTTTTGACCAGAGACATATTTTTGCTTCTACTGCTAGATGCTAATTCTGCAAGTCCATTGTTTATGTTTTTTTCAATAGTGTATGTCTTAATTATTTTAACTCCACTAAACGATTCTTGAGTATATGTTGTTAGTTTTGATAAATACTCTTGAACTATTTTACTTTTAAAATTAATAACAATACTTATTTTATAGATAATATAAGACAGAACTGGTAAAGGAATTAAAGTATACATTGTAAGTTTTGGAGCAACATTAATCATGTAAGTAATCACTATTGTAAAAAGAGCAATTGTATTAATAGTATACATGATTGCAGGACCAATATACATTCTTACTTTACTAACGTCTTCACTAATTCTATTCATTAAATCTCCAGTCCTGTTATTCTTATAAAAGTCAAAGCTTAATGTTTGATATTTATTATAAATCTCATTTTTTAAATCAAATTCTATAAATCTTGAAACGTTTATTAGCATCTGTCTCATAATAAAAGTAAAAACCCCTGCAAGTAAAGCAGAACCAATAATCATCAATATATTTATAATTAATTTTTCCTTAACAATATCTAATTCATACAAGTTTGAGAACAAGTAATTTTCAATAATTGTTATTGAATTGCCAATTAAATTGGGAGCAACAAGAGCAAAAATCCTAGCAATAATTGTTATGAATATTCCAGTTATTATTTTGAATTTGTACTTAAGTAAATACTTATTAAGATGTTTTAATTCAACCATTAATCATTAAAGTTCAAATATACATTAATGAGTGTGTAATTCTTTATTGAATTCTTGTCTTTTTTATAAAAATAAAATTAATTTTACATACTTATTTTAATAAAGTTCTTTAAAATGTTAAACAGGCGACAGTTAAGAATAAAAGTTATGGAAGTTATCTATGCTTACGACAAATCAATTGAAAAAAACATTGACTTTCAATTAAACTATTTTTTAACTGCCAATAAAAATTTTTATCGATTATATATTAGCGTTTTATCTGTTTTAAAAAGTCTAGCTAGTTATACATTTGAATTAAGTTCTCAAAATTCCAAAAAATTTATAATTGACCAATCTGACGAGTTTTGTTTGAAATTTTCTAAGAACTTATTTTTAAAAAAAATATCAAAAGATGAATTTTTGTCTAATAAAATTAATGACTTAAAAATTGATATTTTTCACAAGCATCCTGAATATTTAACCTCACTTTGGAAAAAAATTGAATCTAGTAAGTTGTTTTTAAATTATTGTAATAAAAAAGAATTCAATTTTGAAAACGATAAAATTTTGATTTTAAATTTGTTTAAAAAAGTTATTGCGACCGACGATAAATTATATGAATTTTATGAGGATTCTGAAATATCTTGGACAAATGATCTTCCTCTGGTGAATAGTCTTGTTTTAGGAACTTTAAAAAAAGTTAAAAAACTTTCCAGAAAGTCAACTCTTGATAAAAAAATTTATAAAAATAATTTAGATGCTGATTTTGGAATAAAATTAATTGAAGAGGTAATTAAAAACAAGAACATGTTAAAAGAGGAAATAGATATGTTAACTTCAAATTGGGATAATGATAGAATAGCTCAAATAGATTTAATTTTATTGCAAATGTGTCTTTCTGAATTTTTGTTTTTCAATTCAATTCCTATAAAAGTTTCAATAAACGAATACCTTGAGTTGGCAAAGGAATATTCAAGCCCAAAAAGTAATGTTTTTATTAATGGTGTAATGGATGCTGTTTCAAAAAAATTAATTGCTGATGGTAGAATAAATAAAAACCAAAGAGGTTTACAATAATTCACTATTTTTGTTATTAATTATAATAAATTAATTATGAAATTTTCAATAAAAAATTTAATGGGCTTTTTCTCTGCGTTTATTTTAACTTTTGTAGTAGTATTTTCAACAACATCATGTAATTCTAATCCATCAAAAAAAATAAAAAAAGAAAACGTTGAATCATCTAAACAAAGAATAAATACTGTCTTTGAATACCCTACTATTAATTTTGATAAAACAAATCATGATTTTGGAGAAATTAATGATGGAGATATTGTAGAAACTGTTTTTACATTTACGAATTCTGGTAAATCTGATTTGAAAATTCTAAATGCATCAGGAAGTTGTGGCTGTACAGTTCCAGAATATCCAAGAGATCAGTCAATTAAGCCAGGTGAGTCTAGTACTATCACAGTTAAGTTTGATTCATCAAATAAGCCAGGAATGCAAAGAAAAACTGTAACCTTAACAACAAATACCTCAAAAGGAAAAGAGCTGTTGAATATTAAAGCATTCGTTTTACCTAAAAACTAGAAAATATGGACAATTCATTTAATTCTATGCCTCTTATTTTAATGCTGGTTGGTTTTTTCTTTTTAATGATTTACCCACAAATGAGAAGACAAAAAAAGGAAAAGAAATTTTTATCTGGATTAAAAGTTGGTACTAGGATAGTAACTAAAAGTGGTCTTCATGGAAAAATTGTTGAAATTAAAGATGGAAGTGATTCATGTGTTATAGAAACCATGGCAGGAAAAATTCGATACGAAATTTCAGCTATTTCTTTGGAAATGAGTAATAAATTGACTAAAAAGTAGTGAATAATCTTTTTTAATTAATATGTATAAATTTCTGTTAAAACCTATACTTTTTAGTATTGATCCAGAAAGAGTTCATGAACTAGTTTTTTTTTTAACAAGAATATTTTTTAAACTTCCATTAGTTTCATTCATAATAACAAAAATTTTTTCCCTAAAAAACCCAAAAATTGAAACTGAATTATTTGGAATTAATTTTCCAAATCCGGTTGGTTTGGCTGCTGGTTTTGATAAAAATGCAGATTTATACAATGAATTTTCTGCTTTTGGTTTTGGTTTTATTGAAATAGGTACTGTTACACCAAAGGCTCAAGAAGGGAATCCAAAGAAAAGATTATTTAGATTAATTGAGGACGAAGCTATAATTAATAGAATGGGCTTTAATAATATTGGGGTAGATCAAATAGTTAAAAGATTAAAATTCAACAAAAATGTAATAATTGGAGGTAATATTGGTAAAAACAAAGAAACAAAAATGACCGATGCGTTTAAAGATTATTTACTTTCATTTGAAAAGCTTTTTCCTTTTGTAAATTATTTTGCAATAAACGTGAGTTCTCCAAACACAAAAAATTTAAGAAACTTACAGAATAAAGAGTCTTTAAAAACTTTACTATTGGCTATTCAAAAAAAAAATAATTCATATTCCCAAAAAAAACCAATTTTATTAAAAATTGCTCCAGATTTATCAAATGATGAACTTTTAGATATCATTGACGTAGTAAAAGAAACCTCTGTTGATGGAATTATTGCTACTAATACAACGCTTTCAAGAAAAAACTTAAATTCATCCAATTTTCTTAAAGAACAGAGCGGAGGTTTGAGTGGAAAACCTATTGCTGATAGATCAAACGAAGTAATTAGGTTTATCCACCAAAATAGCAATGGGACAATTCCTATAATTGGAGTTGGAGGAATCATGACCCCTAAAGATGCAATTAATAAAATAAAAGCAGGCGCTAGTTTACTTCAACTATATACAGGTTTCGTTTATGGAGGTCCTGGATTAGTTAAGCAAATAAATAATGCGATATTAGATTACAGATTAAATCAAGAGTAGTTTTTATATATATTTAATAATAAACAATTATAATTTGAAAAATATTGAAGCTTACGTTCCCAGTACAATAGAAGATTATCAAAGGCTTTACAGTGAAAGCATTAACAATCCTGAAGCTTTTTGGGAAAAAATTGCTGATACTTTTTTATGGAAAAAAAAATGGCATAATGTTTTATCTTATGACTTCAACAAACCAGAGTTTAAATGGTTTGAAGGTGGACTTCTCAATATAACTGAAAATTGTTTAGACCGTCATTTAAAAGACAGAGCTAACCAAACAGCTATCTTGTTTGAGCCTAATAATCCTCAAGAAAAATCACAATCTATTACATACAGAGATTTGCATTTAATGGTTTGCAAATTTTCTAATGTTTTAAAAAGAAATGGAATTAAAAAAGGAGATAGAGTATGTCTATACATGCCTATGGTGCCTGAACTTGCAATTGCAGTTCTTGCATGTGCAAGAGTTGGAGCAGTTCACTCTGTTGTTTTTGCTGGTTTTTCTTCTACCGCCTTAGCTGCAAGAATTAATGATGCTGAGTGTAAAATGATAATTACTGCTGATGGTAGTTTTAGAGGGAATAAAACCATAGATCTTAAAAGTATTTCCGATGAAGCATTATTAAGTTGTTCGACTATTGAAACTTCAATAGTCCTTAAAAGAATCAATTCCAATATTAAATTAAATGGAATTGATAAATGGTGGCATGATGAAATGTCACAAGTTTCAAATGAATGCGAAGCAACTACATTAGAAGCTGAAGACCCGTTATTTATTTTATATACGTCTGGGTCAACTGGAAAGCCAAAAGGAATGGTTCATTCATGTGGAGGTTACATGATTTACTCAGCTTACACTTTTAAAAATGTATTTCAATATAATAATGGCGATGTATATTGGTGTACGGCAGATATCGGTTGGATTACAGGACATAGTTACATTGTTTATGGACCGTTGCTCTCTGGTGCTACTACATTAATGTTTGAGGGAGTACCCTCATATCCTGATTTTGGACGTTTTTGGGAAATTTGCGAAAAACATAACGTGTCACACTTTTATACGGCACCAACAGCTATAAGAGCTTTAGCTAAACATCCAACTTCTTTTGTTGAAAAATATGATTTAAGCAAACTAAAAGTCTTAGGTACCGTTGGAGAACCAATTAATGAAGAAGCTTGGAATTGGTATAACGAAAATGTAGGTAATAAAAATTGCCCTATTGTAGACACTTGGTGGCAAACTGAAACGGGAGGAATTATGTTATCTTCCCTTGCTGGAGTAACAAGCGATAAACCAACTTATGCAACCAAACCCATGATTGGGATTCAACCTGTTTTATTGGACAACAAAGGTGAGGAAATTAAAGAAAACGGAAAAGAGGGTGTTTTGGCAATAAAGTATCCTTGGCCCTCAATGGCAAGAACTATTTACGGAGATCATCAAAGGTATAAAGATGTTTATTTTTCTGCTTATCCAGGTTATTATTTTCCTGGAGATGGAGCTTTAACTGATAATCAGGGAAATTACAGAATAACTGGAAGAGTTGATGATGTTGTTATTGTTTCGGGACACAATTTAGGAACGGCTCCTATAGAAGATGCTATTAACTTACACGATAATGTGGTTGAAAGTGCACTGGTAGGTTTCCCTCACGATATCAAAGGAAATGCTTTACATGCTTTTGTTATTTTAAAGGATGAATCGAAGTCTAAAAATATAATTTCAGAAATTAATTTATTGATTTCCAAAACAATTGGCCCTATAGCTAAACCTGAGAAAATTCAACTTGTTCCAGGTCTACCTAAAACTAGGAGTGGTAAAATTATGAGAAGAATATTAAGAAAAATTGCTTGTGGAGAAAAAGACAACTTTGGAGATATTTCTACTTTATTGAATCCTGAGATAGTAAAACAAATATTAATCAAAGCTTAATGTTCTTTTAATTTTTCGTTTTTTTAATAACTAACTTAAAAAAGTCTGTAAGTTCATTAAAATTATTTAGAGTTAATCTAATGCTGTTTTACAATCAGAATTTTTTTTATGAAAAGTAAAGGGACTTTAGGTAAATGCTGCAATAAATTTTTAATTCCTATTTAAAGTAGCTGAAGTCATCACCATCTTTTATTGTAAGTAGTGTCTCATAAATAAGTTTAATTACATTTTCAACATCATTTTTTTGTACCATTTCAACAGTTGTATGCATATACCTAAGCGGAAGGGATATTAATGCAGATGGAACACCTCCATTACTGTAAGCAAATGCGTCAGTATCAGTACCTGTACTTCTAGATGAAGCATGTCTTTGAAATGGGATTTTTTTCTTCACAGCTATTTCAATAATTCTTTCCCTTAATTTATTTTGAATTGCAGGTGCGTATGAAATTACTGGACCTGAGCCCATGGTATTATCGCCTTGAGCTTTTTTATTTATCATGGGTGTTGATGTGTCATGGCAAACATCTGTCACTATGGCAATATTTGGTTTGATTCTTTGGGTAATCATTTCAGCCCCTCGAAGACCAATTTCTTCCTGAACGGAATTAGTTACATATAAACCAAAAGGAAGTTTGTTCTTGTTTTCACTTAAAAGTCTTGCTACTTCTGCAATCATAAATCCTCCAGCCCTATTGTCAATTGCTCTACAAACAAACTTATCTTTGTTTAAAACATGAAATTTATCGGGATAAGTGATAACACATCCAACATGGACTCCCATAGCTTCAACTTCTTTTTTGTTTTTTGCACCAATGTCAATAAATATGGTATCCATACTAGGCTGTTCCTCTTTTCCAGGCTTTCTCGTATGAATTGCTGGCCATCCAAAAACTCCTTTAACTAGTCCTTTTTTGGTATGAATATCCACCCATTTAGATGGTGCAATCTGATGATCACTTCCTCCGTTTCTTATAACATAAATAAGACCATTTTCAGTTATGTAATTAACGTACCAAGATATTTCATCTGAATGTCCTTCAATAACAACTTTGAATTTTGCTTCTGGATTTATAACACCTACAGCAGTTCCGTAGGAATCAGTTATAAATTCATCCACATATGGCTTTAAATAGTTCATCCATATTTTTTGTCCTTCCCATTCATAACCCGTTGGAGAAGGATTATTTAAATATTCTTCTAAAAATTTTAATGATTTTTGATTAAGTATTTTCTTTATTGCCATTGATAATTAATTTATCCGTAAAAATACATAATTACTTAAAATAATATTGTCTTTAATATGTAATTTTACGAAATGCGAATTTTAATATTTATTTTGTTTATTTTTTTTACAAGTAAGTCCATTTCTCAAAATAATAAATATGACGACACTGATTTACTTATAATGGTTGAAGGGGATTCTATTGCTACCAAATCAATAGATTTAAAGGAAATAACAATTTATCCCCCGCTTAATTTTAAAAGCATTGATGATCAAATAAGATACTACACTCTAAAAAGAAAAACTTTAAAAGTATATCCATATGCTTTATTAGCATCTAAAAGATTAGAAAAATTAAATAGTAGATTGTCTTTAATAAAAACTAGAGATCAAAAAAAAAAATATGCCAGAGTAGTTGAAAGATTTATGGAGAAAGAGTTTTCAAATGAATTAAAAAAATTAACAAGATCGGAAGGCCAAATATTGATCAAATTAATTCACAGAGAAACTGGTCAAACAGTTTATAAATTAGTAAAAAAGTTAAGAAATGGATTTAGAGCCTTCTCTTACAACTCTTTAGCTAAAATATTTGATATCTCAATAAAAACTCAATATAATCCTATGAATAATGATGAAGATGCTATAATTGAAGATATATTAAATAGAGCTTATGCTGATAAGTCTATAAAGTTATCATTAAAAAGCAAAGAATAGTATTTTTTTTAAATAAAATATATGAGGAAAAACAATAGTGTTCATAAAAATTTTATTTTTTTATAATTAAAGTTTGTGGGATTCAAAAAGCAGTGTATATTTGCACTCGCATTACGGAAGAAGTAATCCAAAAGTTCATTGAAAATATTGAGATAGACAGCGTAAAATTATGTTTACATAATTTATGAATTAAGTAAAACCATTTTGAGTTCAATTCCAAATCAAATTCAAGTTGTTAAAATTATTTAAAGTTTTACAATGAAGAGTTTGATCCTGGCTCAGGATGAACGCTAGCGGCAGGCCTAATACATGCAAGTCGAACGGTAACATTGGTGCTTGCACCAGATGACGAGTGGCGCACGGG
>Ga0115569_10001469_pt1 | contig 18223 bp, 11 predicted proteins | sample COGITO_mtgs_1205_2_FD_87295 | JGI IMG/M metagenome (GOLD analysis project Ga0115569, IMG submission 87295) | Pelagic marine microbial communities from North Sea - COGITO_mtgs_120503 | ecosystem: Environmental > Aquatic > Marine > Epipelagic | place: Germany:Helgoland, sampling site Kabeltonne... | reverse complement strand
CCGATTACGGTTAGGACTAGGAGGAACCGCTCCTACTAGAGCGGTTCCGATCTGACCCTAACCGGGGTCAGGCTTTTGACAACAGCGCACTGGGCATCAATTTTCCTGAACGCAGCTCTCTCCTTACAAGGGCACCGTCGCCGAGAATCTCTACCCAGAACCCGGTTCTGGGTACATCTGGGACTCGATACCGATCGGATCGCGAACACAGGTCCTGCCAATCCGGTGGGAACCTGTGGGTCTATCATTTCCCCTGGCTCCATGTATCGGCTCTACATCGAGGGCGGGGCCTTCCCATGTTCCGCCAGATGCCGGAACACATCGCCGAGATCTGCCCTTATCTACCCGAAGATCGCCTTCTTGCGGTATTTCGGGATGAAAACACGGTGATCCTGACACTCCCAACGACTATGACTTAGACCTCTTACTTTGCTCAAAGAAACTCCCTTTCGTGATGCTTTGGCGGCTCACAGAGGGGAGTTTCCTTCATCTGCTGGGGCACAAACTGTAAAACTTGGGCCGCCGCCCCAGCAGAGCCGGGGGGGCTCCCGATTGGCCTAGCAAACGATCAGATCGAATAGGTCGGCGGATGTGCTCCAGTCACTCGGACCGTCTCGCCGACTAGCGATCGCCCAACCAAGTCGGGCAGCATTTCAGAGTTCGCGGCAGCAACGACACGACGACCGTCGGTCAGCGTTGCGATCACAGGTGCCGCCGTCGGCGTTCCGTCGCGTCCATAAACAACTGTGCCACCATCGACCTTCGCTTCGCCGCTTGCTTCTAGCGTGACTTCGATCGCGGAAGCGGCAATCGCTTCCTGCTCCTTAGACGTATCAGCGAGAACGAAGGGCTGGCTCGGCGGTTCGTTGCCGAAGATTCCAATCGAGTGTTTGGAGAGCACCCCGCCATTGCCTGTCGCATAGCCAAGTCGGCCGCTCTCGCGAAGCCTGAGTGCTACAGCAGCAATGCCGTGGGCATTATAGTTGTTGCCTGGGCCGCCGAAGAAGGACATGAATCCCGTCTGCGTTAGGCCGCGCGAATCATCGAGGGCGAGCCCAATCGCGGCGGCACTGATCTCCACGGCGACGGGGAAGCAGGAATAGAGGTCAATGAAGTCGATATCATCGAGACCCACGCCGGCCGCCTTGAAAGTGGCCGCGGCGGCGGCACGAAGTGCCGGCGTATCACCGAGATCCGTTCGCTCCGACGGAACAAGATCGCCGTTATTCGCGCCGGACCAAGGGAAAATACACTGATCCGCGAGCCCCGCGGCCTGCGCAATCTCGAGGGTCGTCAGGATCAAAGCGGTTCCCTGATCAACATTCGGAAAACTATTCATGCATCGCGTATAGGGCTCGGCTGTTATGCGGTTGACGGCAGTCACCTCTGCGATTTCTGCAGCACTCTGGACCTTCGAGAACCAGGCGAAAGGATTCTTCACCGCAACTTCAGTACCGCGGCTATAGAACGCAGCAATTCGGTTGCGTGACTCCTCGATCGAATGCCCAAGCTTCGTGGACAGCGCGCTCTCGAAGACGGGATACACATCGGCAGGTCGAATCAGGTTCGCTTCGAGCTCCGCCGTGCTGTACATCCCGCGAATCGAGTTTCCGACCACAACGTCTTGCGGACCGGCCTCTTCGGATCGGTCCTGGGTCGCAGCTTGCAAAAAGTCGCGGTCCGGTTCGCGCAGGCGCATGGAACGAGTCGCTTCGGCACCGACGAGGATGGTAGTCTCGAGTTCGCCGGCGACGATCTGCTCGCAAGCACGATTGACGAGCCACTGCGGAGAGTTACCGCCGGGGGTCGTCGCTTCCCGCGCGATGTCGCCGAGGCCTAGAGCGTCGACGATTTCTGTCGCGGGGGTCAGGCTGACCGGCGAAAAGGAAACAGCGACGAGGCTTAATCGCTGAATTTTTTCACGAAGGCCCGGCGCGTCATCGAATGCGGCTTCAGCGGCGCGCGCCGCGAGTGCGACGGCGGTCGTGACGGCTTCGCGCTCAATCGACTGACCGATGCCAACGAGAACGGGGGTGCGGGAAGGGTCAAGGGCCATGAAGCGTCTCCGATGAGTTTTATAGGCTTCGAACCTTAGCCGTTCGTAACCTTCCGCGTGACCCCGAGAAACGATCCCCGGGCCAATTGGTCAGACTTCTCGGCGCTTCCATTTTCCGCCACGGAAGCGCGCGACGAACATCATCGACTTTGATAGGTAGTCGACGACAAGGACCGCCCAGACAGCCTGGACCCCAGCATCGAAGAAGTACACGAGGCCGCTCGCCATCCCGAGACGCACGACAACGAGTCCCGTAAAGACAGTGATCATTGGGAAGAGCGTGTCCCCCGCCCCGCGCAGCGCGCCACCGAGCGCAAATTCCACGGCCATGAAGGGATGGGCCGCACCCAGGATTTCGAGGGCCATGACGCAGAGATCGATCGCTTCGGGTTCGTCGAAGAACATTCCGGCGATCGGGCGAGCTCCAAATACGAGTACGGCGCCGAGAGCGGTCATGGTCAGGATGGCGATCTTATTTGAACGCCAACCTTCTTGTTCCGCTCGATCCGGCCTCTTCGCGCCCAGGTTCTGGCCGACGAGCGTCGACGCGGCCATCGAAAAAGCGACTCCGGGAATGAAGGAAAATCCCAGAAGCATCGAGCCTACGTTGTAGGCGGCGATCACGTTCGTACCGAAAGGCGACATGATCCTTTGAAAAAGCATGAGACCCAGCTGGAAAAGACCGCTTTCTGTGCCCGAAGGAATCCCGATTCGCAACAAGCGTTTCTGCAGATCGAGATCGGGTCGCCAGGACCCCGAACCCGGTTGGAGGACCAAGTTTTTTGATCGCCATAGGATCAAAAAGTGCGCGGCCATCACAACTAACGCGATATTCGAAGCAAGCGCGGCACCTTTAACACCCATAGCGGGTGCGCCAAGATTTCCGTGAATCAACACCCAGTTAAAGAACATATTCACGACCGCGGCAACAACGCCGGCATGAAGCGGCGTCCGCACATCCCCTGCGGCGCGGAGTGCGGTCCCGAAGATCATGGCCACTGAGAGCGGAAGCGTCCCCCAAAGCCGCCACCAAAGATATTCTGAGCCGAGATCCACCACGTCTGATTCAACGCCATAGAATCCGATCGCGACGCGCGTAAACGGAAATAACATCACGCATCCGAGCACAGCGAGTACGGCGCCCAACAGATGAGCCTGACGAAAAGAAGCATCCGCCAAGGAACGATCCCCAGCACCCACCGCCCTTGCGAGAATCGCCGCAAGGCCGCCCGGGGCGATTGCGCCTAACGACTCAATGAACCAGTAGAACTGGCCGCCAACACCGACCGCCGCCAAAGCGCTCGGCCCCAGATCGCGCACCATCACGAAATCCGTAAAGCGAACAACAGTACCGGCCCCCATCGCCGCCATCGTCGGCCACGCGAGCTGCCAGACCCCCTGTTCAGTGATGCCTAGTTTCGGCTGCGTCCCCACGCTTCCATGCGACGTGCCGCCTTCGCCATCCCGATCGGAATTCTGTTCTTCGGATGACTCGAACAACATGGGGCCTCGACCAACGGCGGCACGTTTCGGGCGCATAAACGCAGGCCCGACACCGACGGCGCGCCAGCGTAGCAATGACTACGCTCGCGCGGACCTTTTCCCAAACTCGATCCGAACCCTCAGGAGCTTTGATGTCCGCTTGCCGCGCCGCCGTATTTAACGGAGACGGAACTTACGAGATCCGTGACTTCGGTCTGCCCACCCCGGCTCCGGTGGCGGCGTACTTAAATGTCAAAGCCGCCGACTATTCCTACACCCTCGGCGACGACCACCGTCGTGGCTCAGGGCCCCGGCCATATCGGCCTCCCCTGCCCCGTCATGGCGAAAATCCGCGGTGCCGCACAAGTCATTGAGACCGGCACCGCTCACGACCAGAGCCGCTTTGAAACAGCAAAGGCCGTAGGCCCCCATGCTTGCATCGATGCCTTGAAACTTGCTAGGCGGCCTCAAGAAGGAAGCGCAGTCGAAATCATCAGTGATCGCCTATTTTTCCGTCCTCTTACGATTTATGGTGATTCGGGCTCCTCGAGCGCATCCTGCGCAGATACCTGCCAGCTCCGGAAGAAGTGGCGCATTCCGGCCCGTGAGCTTATTGGCACAACCTTCACCCTAGATGAGCTGGACCTGGCAATGGCGCTCCTCAATCGCGAAATCCCTGGCGAATATGTACTCAGAGTGGTGTTGACCCATCCTTCAAGGGGCCCTCAGAGAGGATCTAGGAAATGCCCTGAGCGGCCCCCTCGGCTCGGAGCCCGCCACGAGCCGGTTCTCACTCAATTCCCCCGCACGAACGGCCGATTTGGTCCTCACGAGCGTGTTTTCTAGCGAGCATCGGGCTCTCCGCTATCCTCGTCGGCCATTCGGCCCGAGCTTCGGACCCGATCCCCGCTTCTCGCGCCGCGCACATATCGCTGGCGCTTCATTCAAGAGATGGATTCACCACCATGGCATCCCAAATCGATACCGCGCAGTTCAAGAACGGGCTCAAAATCGAGCTGGACGGCAACCCCTTCACGATCACCTACTTCCAGCACGTGAAGCCGGGCAAGGGCGGCGCCTTCGTACGCACCAAGGTCAAGAACCTGCTGAACGGCCGAACCGTCGAGCGCACATTTCGCTCCGGCGAGAAGGTGGACGCGGCGGACATCGAAGAGAATCAAATGCAGTACCTCTACAATGACGGCGAGAACATGATCTTCATGGATCAGAGCACGTTCGAACAGATTCCGATCCTCCCCGAAGTGATCGGCGATCAGGAACAGTTCATGATGGAAGAGATGGTCGTAGGCGTGCTCTTCTGGCGCGGCAACCCGGTCAACGTTGCGCTTCCTAACTACATCGAATCCAAGGTCGTCCAGTCGGATCCCGGCCTGAAGGGTGACACCAGCTCCGGCGCCAACAAGCCCGCGACCCTCGAATGTGGCGCGACGGTTCATGTACCGCTCTTCATCAAAGAAGGCGACATCCTGAGGATCGACACCCGGACCGGTGAATACTCGGAGCGCGTGAGCGGTTAGTCCGCTCGCCTAACTCCTCCTCTAATGAAGGCCCCGTGACTCGCCCATGACGTCGATCGTTTCAACGAATCACTCGACACATCGTGGCGGCCGCGGTGACGTGCCTAGGCGGGCCATCTGCCTTTCAGGAGGCGGTGCGCGCGGCGCGTACGAAGCGGGTGTTCTCCGCTTTATCCTCGACGACTTACCAAAGCGCACGGGCATCATGCCCGACTTCGAAATCGTTTGCGGCACTTCGGTTGGCGCGATTCACGCCTGCTTCCTGGCGGCCACTGCCGATGAAACCGAAGGTCGCGGCGACCGCCTCGTCGACATCTGGCATCGCATGAAGGTCAATGAGATCTTCAACTTCACCACCAGAGATTTCCTCCGCTTGCCCAGGCGCATGCTCGGCGTGAAGCGTGTCGCCCAACAGCTTCGAGATGGCCAGCGCCCTGATCGTCTCTATGGGCTCCTGGACACAGAGCCTCTCGAACGCTTGGTGCTCCAATCGATTCCGTGGCGCGGCATCCGTCGCAACGTCCGCTCCGGCCGCATCGACACCGTCTGCGTCGCCGCCACTCAGATCGCAACCGGCCGCGCAGTCGTATTCTGCGACTCCGACCGCCCAGAGCTTCCGCCCTGGGCCAACGAAAGCAATATTCGGATGCAGCGCATCCGGCTTTCGCCGCTCCACGCGCTCGCCTCCGCAGCGATTCCCCTGCTCTTTCCGTCTGTTCGCGTCGGCGCGCGGTACTACGCGGACGGTGGCCTGCGCCTGAATACGCCGCTCGCGCCTGCTGTTCGGCTTGGGGCGGACCGCATCATGGTGATCGGCCTAACACATCCCCAGGGCCCTTCGGTCAATGAAGCGACGGCCCAAGAGCGTGCCTCCGCGTTTGGCAATCCGATGTACCTCTTCGGCAAGGTGCTGAACGCACTCATGCTTTCGCCGATCGAGACGGACGTCGCCCGCCTGCACTTTGTGAACAATATTCTCGATGCCGGCACCGAAGCCTTCGGACCGGAATTCGTAGACAAGCTCAACGAACATCTCGGCATGCAAAACGACGGTGATCACGCCCTCAAGCGAATCGATGATCTCGTCGTTCGACCTTCGGAAGATCTCGGGCGCCTAGCCGCGGACGTTGTTCGCGATGATCCGGAACTCGACTTCGGCCCCTTCCTCAGCCTGCTCCGGAAATCTTCGGGAGGTGGTTCCTCCGCGAAAGAGGCTGACCTGCTTTCGTATCTCCTCTTCGACGCGAGCTACGCGCGAAGATGTGTCGAGGTCGGGTATCGCGATGCTCAGGCACGCGAAGAAGAAATCGCGGCGTTCTTTTCGGACGATTAGAGTCGACTACGTGGCTCTCCCTGAATCTCGGCGAGTTTCGAGAGGCGCTCATGCGGAATTCAGCGAGAGTGCGGGATTGCTCTAGTTCTCGAAATCCCCGGATGCCCCATGCCGCCCACCAGACGACCGGGTACGTTCCCTTCGTATGAGGGGGGACCAGCTCGCACGACAGTGGCAGTTGATGCAGCGACTCGCGCGTAGCCGCGCAGGCGCTGGATTGGACGAGCTTGCTGAGGAACTGGGCTGTGTCCGGCGAACCGTTTACCGCGACCTAGATGCGCTGATGTATGCGGGCTTTCCCGTCACGAGCGAGAAGCGGGACGGAAAAGCTTATTACCGCTTCCTCGACAACTTCGAGATGGGCCAAGTGCCCTTTACGCCTGACGAACTCTTGGCCCTCGCCTTCAGCGAGGATCTGCTTAAGACCCTCGAAGGCACCGTCTTTCACGACTCAATCCAAGCGGCGCTAACTAAGGTTCGCGCAGGCCTAGGCCCGGAACTCACTGGCTACCTCGAACGTCTCGGGGACGGCTTCCGCGTACTCCCCGGACCGCACAAACGTTATGCGGCGTTTCACGAAACCATTCGCATGCTAAACGAAGGCGTTCTCGAAAGTCAGATCCTCGACATGGTCTACCGAACCGGCCGAACCGGCGAAGAGTCATCTCGCCTAATAGATCCGTACAAGGTCTGGTATCACGGGGGGGCGCTTTACGTTATCGGGCACGATCACAAGTCCGGAGAAATCCGTACCTTCTCCGTCGATCGCATTCAAAAAATTGCGCCCACCGACGACCGTTTTGAAATCCCGCCCGACTTCGACTTCGACACGTATACCGCTTCCAGCTTCGGCGTAGTCGCAGATCCCGCGGTAACGGTCCGTATTCGCTTCACGGCAGAATGGGCGTCGTATGTGAGCGAGCGAGAATGGCACGCGAGCCAAAAAGCGGAACGACTGCCCGATGACCAGCTGCTCTTGACCATGAACGTTGGAGGCAGCCAAGAATTAGCGAATTGGGTGCTCTCCTTCGGCGGAGGGGCGACCGTTCTCGAACCCGCTGCGCTTCGTGATGAGGTTCGAATCTCCCTCGAGGCGGCTCTGGCGAATTATCAAGACGCTTAGGCCTAAGACCTACCCCAGCAGGTCTCCACAAGCTCGCAGGCAAACTGTTGACCGCTGAGTCTCAGGTTCTCTGCTTAGGCCGATCAGACGGTCGGATCAGGTATTTCCTAAGAACCGCGACCAGCGAAGGCGCAAGTGTGACATCCGCAAGGAAAGCAACCACGATCGCGGCTGAAGTCGTCACGCCAAAGCTGTAGAGATGCAGCATATAGGCCTGGGTGTACACCAGAAAACCGCACGCCAGGACGCAGGAAGTGAACAGCAAAGCTTGGCCGGTACTTATCAGCGTGTGGTCAACAGCAGCTGAGATGTCACCCGTAGCCTCGAACTCGCGACGGAAATTGTGCATGAAGTGTATTGTGTCGTCGACGGCAAGACCGATCACGATCGACGCAACCATGAGGCTGATCATGTCGAGGGGCAGGCCTAGCCAGCCCATCAACCCTAGCGTGAAGATCACCGGCGCCAGATTGGGAATCATCGCCACGAGACCCATTCGCACCTGGCCGATCAAGAGGACCATTAAAATCGTGATCACGACCAGGGCCGTCGAGTAGCTGCGGAGCATGGTGGTGAGCGCAGCAGTGATCGTATTGACGATGAGGCGGTACATACCGGTGATTTCAAAGTCGAGTTGTGGGCCAAGAATTCGTTTAATCTCGGGAAGAATGGTCTCCATGTAGGGCGTGAAAAATGCGGCGTCGTCAAAGAGCAGCCGAACGGTTAGCCTCGCTGTCGAGAAATCGGATGTCACGAGATCTTCGACGTCATCGCTCCCTGAGTTCTCGAAAAGCAGCAATTCCTGCGAAATCAGCGCCCGTTCATCCGGAATAACATAGGAATCTTCGCGGTTCTCATTAAGTGCGCGATGTGTCTCCTTCACGACGTCGACGATCGAAATAACCTTGCCTGGGGTAAGCCCCCCACCCTCCGCCGTTTCGAGGTAGGTGCTCAAGGCCTCAATCCGACGCAGCGCTTCCGGCTCGTGCAGTCCATTTTCTTCGCCCGTTGAGACGAGGATCTCGTAGCTAGCCGCCCCACCAAAATATTCGTTTGTGAAGTCGATTGCCGAAACGATCGGCGCATCCAAGGGGAACCACTTAATCATGTTATGGCCGATATGGATACGTTGAATTCCGATCAGCGATCCGATCATCAAAAGGCCCCAAACAGTCAGTACAGCAGCTGGCCGCCGCGTGGCGAGGCGACCGGTCGAGAGCAAAACGCGTTGCGAGAGCGTATTGGTTCGGCCGGGGTCATGGCTTGGAATGCGGGATGGCAGCACCGCGAGGAGCGCCGGCAATAACACCAACACGTAGATGAGCGCGAGAATAACGCCGATCGGCCCGATAATTCCGAAATGAGAAATAGGGGCGAGGGCCGCTGGGATAAACGAGAGCAGACCCGCCGCGGTCGTGAGCGAAGTCATCAAGATTGGCAGTCCGGAATGCGAGAGGGCGTGGGCAATCGCGTCTACGCGGGACCGCTCCTCACGTAGACCCTGATAAAAGATCGCGACAAGATGAACCGCTCCGCCTACACCGACCGCCATCAAAAAAGAGGGGACGATTTGTGTCGGCAACATGAGAGGGATCCCGATTCCTCCCATCACGGACATCGTCGCAAAGACCGACAGCGCCACTGTCACCAGTGGCACCAGCACGCCCATAGCAGTTCGGAAGAGGATCATGAGGAAGGCCGCGACAATGATCACGGAAAGCGCTGTTGATCGCGCCATGTCGGGGACCATCGTACGGGCAATGATGGTCGAGAAAGAGGGCGTTCCAGCGATGTGCACCTCAACTGCGTCCAGTGGAGCGCGTTCGAGGATATCTTCTATCGCTACCAGGATTTCCGCGTCTTCTTCACCGGATATTCCGATCCGTCGCGATTCGGGCTCAACAAGGACTTCGTCTTCGAAGCCAGCTAGATCGTCGACTGCAACGGATTGCGAATAGGCCTCGGTCTCGATTGCGATCATTGTTGCACGACCGTCTTCGGAGAGCAGCAATTCTTGGTAGAGAGGATTCGCCTTCGCTCGGGATGCGAGCGCCTCGAGTTCCGCGTCGCTCTCGGGCCAATCCTCTAGGAAGTCCCGAACCTCGAGTCCGTCTCCGGATCCGAGTGTCTCTCGCACATTCCATAGGCTCGTAACCTCGACGATATTTGGAACTTCATCTTCAATGGCGAGGTGGATATCGCGCAGAACCGCCAGGAAGTCCGGATCGAAGACCGCCGTATCGGGCCTAAAAGCGATGATGATCCGGCTGTCGCGGCCGAAGGTCTCTGTGAAGGCATCAATCCGTACGCGGACCGGATCATTCGGGTGAAAAAATGCTTCGTTCGAGGTCTCGAAGTAGAAATGCCGGATCTGCGTCGAGACTCCGAGCGTAAATAGGAGCACCGTCGCAATAATACGCCAGGGGTTTCGAGCGACATATAGACCCCATCGTCCGAGAGCGGCTTCGATCCGATCGCGCATCATATGACCTCCCGATCTTGATTTCCGGCGGAGCGATCGCGTTGGAGGTGGACTGTCATGAGTTCTCGCCATCGGGTCACTTCGAGCCTAAGGGACCCTTCGCTCTTCGGATATACAGAAATGAGGGCTTTCACGGCCTCGTTGCCTTCCTTTTCTTGAAGGACTCTCGATCCATAAGGGGGCGACGCGGGGGTTGCCACAAGCCAATAGCGCAGCCCCCGCCTAATGCGCTAGCGACCGGCAAAAACTCGTCGCGGGCGAATATCACGCGAGAGCTAGAGACGGTCGCAAGCGAAGGGGCGGGTCGCCTAATTAGTTGTCGTAGATCATCCCGACGCGCCGCCAGTGATCTTCCGTTCGGTCAGTGATCAAGCCGAGGTTTCGGAGGTTCGGAACGACGGTGTGCATATAGGGCGGGCTATTCAGCTCTGCGAAATTATCGAGGGTCGTTGTCACGGACACAATCGTCTCCGAGTCGTAGCCATATTTGTCTTCGAAAGTGCGAAGCATCTCGAGCTGCTGGTTTGCATTCAGCGTCTCAAGAATCGAGAAGGCCCAATCCTCCATGCCTTCCATGGAGTCCCTGGAAGCATCCTTGACGATTCGACGCATATTCAGAACGCCGAAGGCTGCATGTCGGGCTTCGTCCTGCTCCACTCGGTGCAACATTTTTTTGAGCAGCGTGTTCGTGCTGTCGCGGCGTACCATGTCCATAATGCCGACGGCCATCCCTTCGAAAAGCGTCTGCATCCCAAGGACTTTTTTCTGCATGCCCTGAGCCTGAAGTAGGATATCCAGCAGCGTCTTGAGGTCGGCTCCTATGGGATAGATCGTACCCATCTTTTCTTCTAGGAACTTCGCGAAAACTTCGATGTGACGCGCTTCGTCGATCGTCTGGCTTGCTGCGTAAAACTTCTGGTCCATCTCCGTACACACATTAGTGAGTTGACCACAGAGTTGAAGCGCCGCTTGCTCACCGTGAAGCAACTGCGAAATCACGTAAGCGACCTCATCGTGGGTCGCTTCCTTTTGCGAGGCTTCGCTTCCGCCGGTCATTTTCACAACGTTGGCAAGCAGCGACCCTTCCGGTGCAAGCAGCCAACCAGAGCGGTCAATGGGCGTGTCCCAGTCGAGATCGGTCTGTGCATTCCACTGGCCAGCCTTCCCCTTCTCATAAAGACGGCGCAATTCTTCGACTTCGCTGCCGTAGGACCAGGTCCAGTGCAGATCGACAGGAACATCGACATCGACGCGACTTCGAACGCCCTCGATCACCGCCTCATCCTCGAAATCGATCAGGTCGAAGTCACCGAGCGGGCGTCGGTATTCAGAAAGCAGCTTTTCCATGGTCTCGTTCTCCTTAGTGCCTATTTGTTATGCGACTTAGTTTGTCAAAGTCATTTTCAGCAGCGCCCGTGTTCCTTTCGCGTGGTCAGCTCACGCGAGCAATCCCCCGCGGATGAATTGTGAAACTTCGCGACGTCGTCGACTGACGGCGCTGTGTGAAAAGATGGATTCGCCGACCAGGGCCTCACCTAAGTCGCCGGAGGCAAAATAAAAAACCAAGGTGCCGACCACGTTCAAGATTGCGTCACCGGTCGGAACCGCCCGAAAAACGCCTTCGGCAATGCCGCGCTCGAGCAATCCGCCGAAACGCTCCACAATACCGGCGAGACGAACTTCGAAAATCATCAGCTCCCGGTCCGGCTCGGCGCCATTCGCACCCACTCCTAGGCTGATCGCCGGAAAAGGTTCTTCGTCCACGAGCGCCCGCATCATCAATCGTCCGGCGGGCGCATCTTCTGCAAGGGTGCAGACGACCGCATCGACCCAGGCATCCAGCTGCGCGACGGGGTCCCCCTCATGAATCGCGGCGCCATTCAACCCATGCTCGATCCGAACCAAGACGCGATCGAGCACCGCCTCGTAGAGATCGATCTTCGTCGGGAAATGGTGGAAGAGCGCGGATTTCGAAAGCCCGACCATCGCGGCGAGTTGCCGCATCCCAACTCCCGAGTATCCCCCGTAAGCGAATAGCCCCTCGGCGACCTCCAAGATCTTGTCCCGACTATCCGGCGGGCGGATCTCTACTTCGTCATCGAGGCTGGTGGGCGAATTGGCTGGCATGAGGATCATCATACAGACCGACCGGTCGGTCTGCAAGTATCTTTCGTTGGGTGAAAAGCAATCCCCTGATAATTGAAACCCTCTGGGAACCAATTGCCGCCAGCTTGCTTCCAATCGAGCCAGACTTTGAGTACCGGCAAGCGGTCTGCACGAAGACGGCTGGAAAGGGCAACAAAGCCTCAATATTGCTGCGCTTTTAGGCGTCAACCGGGGGAGTTGACGAGCGGATCTCGCTATCGTCCGCCCGCTGCCATTGCGGCTCGACCACCCGGGCCCCCAAGCGCGTCCCCAGCCACCGATTGCGAGAGCCAACTCCTGGTTGGATGCAATTCCCCTCCGAGCCTCGACACCCTGACCCGACGGGGAGCGCCCGATGCGCTGCCCCGGCGTGGAAGTCCACCTCCATTGCGACGACGAGAAGACCCTACCACCATGCCCCGGCCGTTCCCTATGACCTGCCCTAAGCGAGACAAGGGAATTGCCCCGACACCTCTTTCGACCCGTGTCATTCCCTATCGCTTCGCGACGATTGCGCTGCTCGCTCTCTTTTTTCTTGCCAGCGGGGCGAGTGCGCAAAGCTTGATCGACGACGAGGCCACGGGGCCGACCTATCGCGTAGGCGCAATCGAAATAGAGTTCGCAAATTCGCATCCCGACAATCCGTCGATCGAAGCACTGCTTCCAGTCGAAGTGACGTTGCGCAAAACGGCGAGCGGATGGTCGCAACCGATCGAGGGCAACCCCGCTGAAACGCTTCAATTCAGCAGCATGTCGCCCACCCGCTCCCTCGATGCAACTGCGGTTGTGTCGCTGTTAAGTGCGATCGTCAATCAACTTCATGAGGCCGGCTTCTACGGAGTAGATGTTCGACCCGCCGCGAGCGATTTCGACCTCGCCAATGAACGAGACTTACGCCCCGCAGATCGCGACGCCCTTTCTCTCGAAGTTCGTATCGGCCGCATTTCACAGATCCGAACCATCGCCGGAGGTGACCGCGTCAAAAGCGATTGGAAGATTGACAATGAGATCCACGCAGGCGTCCGAACCGGCTCTCCCCTCCAACCCGCCGGCAGCGGCGATAAAGGGGCCACGGACCTTCTCGATCGGCGCGCCCTCGAAGACTACCTCCACCGCCTAAACCGCCATCCGGGACGACGCGTCGAAGCCGCTCTTTCCCCGGCCGAAGAGCCGGGTGAAGTCGTACTCGACTACCGCGTGCTCGAAGCCAAGCCCTGGTTCGCTTATGCCCAGGCGACTAATACGGGCACCACCCGAACAAATCGGTGGCAGACGCGATTCGGCTATAGCCATCGCCAGCTCACCGATCGCGATGACATACTCACAATCGAATACCTGAACGCGGGGGGCGACGACGTTAACGCTCTCACGGCTCGATATCAGGCGCCCTTCTTCGGCTCCGAACGCCCCGACTGGATGTCTGAGAGGCGCGGTGATCCGGAATGGCTCGATCTCATACCGCGCAAAAATGTGCCGTGGTGGGGCGTTGATCGTCTCAGGTGGGAAGCCGAATTCAACTTAAGCCGCACGCAGGCTGGTGAAGCGGCGACCGCACTCGGAATCGCTAACGACTTCGTCAAGAGCGACGAATTACTCTTCGGCGGCCGACTCATTTACGAAGCCTTCCAATATCAGAACTTCTTCGTCGACGTTTGGGGTGGTATGCGGATCCGCGACGTCACCGTCCACAACCGGACCAACCAAACCAATGGAGATGCAGTATTAGTCGTCCCACGCTTTGGCCTGCATGCTGAACAACGCAGCCAGCTCTCGACTCTTGGAATTGATTTATCCATCCAGGGCCAGATCAACGATATCAATGACGAAAACCTCGTCGCTCTCGGACGCTCCGATACGGATGACAAATACGCGATCATCGACTTCAACGTGGGCTACTCAACCTACCTTGAGCCGATCTTCAACCCCGAAGGATGGCGTGATCCTTCAACGCATCTGAGTTCGACCCTCGCACACGAATTTTCTATCGGTGTCCGCGGACAGATCGCGCTCGACGAGGCGCGACTCATTCCCCAGGCAAATGGAACAATCGGTGGTTTCTACAGCGTCCGTGGCTATCCCCAGTCGACCGGTGTCGGCGACACCTTGGTGATATCGAGTTTTGAGTATCGCTTTCACGTCCCGCGAATTTTCCCGGTCTCGCGTGAGCCCCTCGACCTGCCTTTAATTGGCGATTTCCGTGTCGCCCCCCAACAGATCTACGGTCGCCCGGACTGGGACCTCACCTTGCGCGCCTTCATCGATATAGGCCGCGCCCGTCGCAACAACCGCGATACAGCGTCGACCTCCAACAGCGAGCGCAATCAGACCCTGATCGGCGCTGGTGTTGGTACTGAACTTCAGTTTCGATCCAATTTCCGTGCACGCCTCGACTGGGCGACCGCACTCAAGAACGAGAACGTGATCGGCACCGCGAGCGGTATCGACGTCGGAGACAGCGAGATCCATGTCCTCTTCAGCATCCTCTACTGATTCGAAGGGCCGCAGAAGCAGCCCCTTCGCAGAAAACGCAGGGCGGCCGACCAGCCGTCTAGAGCGTGCGATTGCGCGGGTCCTCGTTGTCGCAATGCTAGGCGTATCGCCCGGTACTGGATGGGCGGGCGATGAGTTTGACTCGGCGAACCAGGCCACCATACAGGACGGCACCATCGATAATGCCGTCTCTGGTGAAACGACGATCACATCCTTTGTTGAAAATGGTGAAACGCGATGGGAAGGGGGCCTCGATCAACCGGCTGACAACGTCCTGATCTTCGACCTGCTGAGCTCCGACTCTACGCACCTCAATATCGTAGGCGGTGACTTCGCCGCACATCTCAATGGCCAAGTCCGCTCGGCGAACGCGACAGACAACCATACGATCATCTTCTCCAGTCCTTACGGCGTTTTCATTGGATCCGAAGCCGTCATCGACGTAGGCACCTTCGTTGCCGTAGGTGCGGAACTCGCGCAGTCCGACGACCTCAATGGACCTAACCTCGAACTGACGGGCAATATCACCAACCAAGGCGTCATCAGGGCGAACCAAGACGCGCTGTTCTACGGCAGTAATGTTGTCAACCTCGGCGAGATCTACACACCTGCCGGCCAACTTCTCATGCTCGCCGGCGAAAGCCTCCACTACCTCGATGCCGATACAATCACCGAAGCCCTAACAAACCCTATGGACTTTGTTGCCCTGCTAGGCGGTGGCATAGTCTACAACGGCGGCCACATCGAAGCGGCGAACGCCTCACTGATCGGGCGTCGGGTAATCAACTACGGGAACATCGAAATCAACGACGGCTCATTAATGATCGCGGCAGGAGACGCGGTGCTCATCAGAGATTTCGACAACCCGGTCGTGATCAAAATTCCGAACTCGGCACGCAGCAATGCAAACACAAAGAGCGACTACGCATACGCGATCGAGAATAAAGGCACCATCAACGCCGGCACCGGACACGTCCGCCTCTCCGCCGCAGACGCCCTGGGCTGGGGCATCCGACAAGGCGCGGGAACCGCGGCCGAACCGGGCGGAATCCTCGCCCGAACCATCGAAATCGACGGCGGCGAAAATGGCCGTGTAGAGGTCTCTGGAGTCATCGACGCCTCCAACGAGAACCCGGGCGGAACAGGCGGATCGATCGACATCACCGGCGAAACGATTGTGCTGGCCGACGCCACGATCGACGCTTCCGGCGATGCCGGCGGCGGCACGATTCAAATTGGGGGGGAGCAGCAGGGGCGCGGAGAACTGCAACGGGCCCGTGCCCTCGTGATGGACGCCGACAGCTCTGTAAGTGCGGACGCGCTGCGCGACGGCGACGGCGGCCGTGTGATTCTTTTCTCCGAAGACTTCACTCATCTCACAGGCGCAATCTCCGCGCGCGGAGGTGATTTAAGCGGTAACGGCGGCTTCATCGAAACCTCCGGCCTACGAAATTTCTACATCGACAACACACCCGATGCTTCCGCTCCCGCAGGCCAAGGCGGCGAATGGCTTATCGACCCCTACACGATCAACATCGTGCTGGACGCTTCCGCGAGCATCTGCGTTCCCGGCGAGTCGTGCCTCGGCAACGCACTTGAACAAATCATTCGCCCCGGCTTCGACTCCGGCGGCTTTGATGGCATCCTGCGCACCTCCGACCCTGACGACATGATGCAATCCCTGAATAACATCTCGGTCGACCTTCTCGTACGTGCATTAGGTGTCGGTACCAGCGTCACCCTCTCGACCGAGACAAATTCTACGCTTTTGAATCCTGCTGAAGTCGCCGGCATGAACGGCGACATCAACATCCTGACGGACATCTTGGTTCCAGATGCACAGGCGGCGCAGGGAACCCGAGCAACCCTCACCCTGCGCGCTGCGGGAGACATCAACGTGGACGCCGACATCTTGGTCGGCGATGCCTCGGACAACACCGCGAATATGGCTCTCTCTCTCGACTTCTTCGCCAACGACCAGTTGCAGAGAGATTCGACTGCCGACTTCGGCGCAGATCAACTGAACGGCTCCGTCAACTTCAATTCCAATGTGCGTACAGGCGGAGGCGGAGTCGTCGCTTCAGGCATCTCGGTCCATCAAGCCACCGGCACGGTGATCGAAACAGACGGCGGCATCGTCGACTTCTCGTCTGGCAGCAGCAATGAACTCGGCTTATCCACGCTCTTTCTAAACGATCAAGTCGCGAACGCCGCCCTTCCGGATGAAACCGTCAATCCTGGCATCTTCATCGACGGGACCATCGACACGTCGCGACCGACCGACGACCCCGGCGTAGGCGGTACGATCACCCTGAAAGCCGAAGCTGTCGGGATCCAGACGTCTCAGAGTGGGAACGACCAAGTTCTCGTAGATACCGGACGTCTCGAACTCACAAGCAATGCTCTACTTGTGAGTGGCGGCGGCAGCATCACGCTAGCAGCAGGACGACGAAACTCGAATAATGCCGGAAACGCCTTGCTCGACGGCGCGCTCCTAGATTCAAGTCGCGCAATTCTCGACGACGCTGGCAACGTCGTTCGCCGCGAAGGCGGAGACATCACGATCGACGCGAGTCGGCTCGACCCGAATGATACCGATCTCACTTCAGCCGATATCGCCTTCGTCCCAACCGATTCAATGAACCCTCTCACTTCAATCGATCAGGGCGGAAGAATCGAGATCCAGAACGGCACAACGATCCGAACGCGCGGCGGCGATCTCACGATCGGCTCCAACGCAACTCAGACCATCGCCATACAAGGCGTACTCAACACGACACAGAGCACCATACTCACCGACGAGAGCGACGACTCGATCGCAAGCGTCGATCAGGACGCTGTCGAGAATGGCTTGCTCTCGATTGTTGCAGCGGATGCGAGTGGCATCGATGTCGACGCGGGCCGCTTCGGGGAGAGCGGGATCACCATCGGTGGCGCAGCTGACGCCACACTGATCTCTTCGGGCATCACGATCGATGCACGCAACGTCACTTTCTCTGGTGGCACCAATACCGTGACCCTGCTGGCCGCCGGCGATACTCGGTCAACCATTTCCACCGACCTCATCGGCGTTGCGTTTGAAGAAGGCCGAACATCCTTCACGAATCAAAATGAGATTCGTGTCGACGGCGACTACGCCGTGACCTTCAACGAGAACACCACCCTCACCGCAGAACAGATTACGATTAGCGCCGCGGCCGCCCCCGAGCAGCGCAACGAAAGCGAGATCGCCGCCCCGACTACAACGCGGCTCATCTTCGCCGGCGATGACACGAACGGCACCCGCCTGAACGCCGACGAAGTTCTTATCACCGTTGGGGACGGCACGACCAGCTCCGAAGACCTCCTCGGTATTGCGGAAGTCGATGACCCCGATTTCGACGCACAGCGTACGGCGGCGGGCAGCTATTCGGGTCTCCAGCTTCGTGACCGGTCAACCAGCTTCCGCCCCGGGACGGTCTCGATCCTCCAAGATGGCGACTTCACGGTCGCAAGCGCGGCGGGCACGGACGTTCCAGAGATCTACTTTGGCGGCCAAAGTGGCTCGGGCACGGATGGCGCATTCGGAACGGCT
>Ga0115569_10001468_pt1 | contig 18229 bp, 18 predicted proteins | sample COGITO_mtgs_1205_2_FD_87295 | JGI IMG/M metagenome (GOLD analysis project Ga0115569, IMG submission 87295) | Pelagic marine microbial communities from North Sea - COGITO_mtgs_120503 | ecosystem: Environmental > Aquatic > Marine > Epipelagic | place: Germany:Helgoland, sampling site Kabeltonne... | reverse complement strand
TACATCAGTAACGGTTGAGACTGGCGTTTCGATGATCGGATGTACTGGCTCGCCGGTTGCACGATTGAGGATATACAGCCAGCTGTTCTTGCTTGCCTGTGCGAGCGCTTTGATCTCCGCTCCATCGACTTCCATATCAAACAATACCGGTTGATTGCCGGAGTCGTAGTCCCACACATCGTGATGCACTTGTTGGTAGTACCACTCCAGGTTTCCGTCTTCCAGAGACAGAGCGATAAGCGAATCGCTGAACAGGTTCATGCCGTCGCGTTTCGTGCTGTCGCCGAAGGGATTGCCGACTGCCACGTAGACCATGCCTAATTCGGGATCAATCGCTGGTGTTTCCCAGATTCCACCACCGTTACGTTCGCCGCCAACCCACGTCGGCCCTGCGATATCCCAGCCCTGATCGGTTTCATCCTGGGGTACCGTATTGAAGTTCCAAATGCCTTCGCCAGTCTTGGCATCGATTGCTAACACATAACCTCCAGCGATATGGCTCTCGCTTCGCGTTGTGCCAACATAAATGACGCCGTTGTAGACCTGCACAGCTGTGGTGAACCAATAGCCAACCGAGATAGCAGTTTCGATTTCAGGATTCTTCTCATGTAGCACATCAAGAATCACCGGTGCCTGTCCTTTTTCTCCGAAGCCTTCTAAAGGCTCGCCTGTAATGGCATCGAGCGCAAAGATAAATGAGCCGGCCGCGGAATACACCACGCCATCTTCATACGCCACGCCCCTATGTCTGAAGATATAGCCCTCGCGTCGACCGCCACCCAATAGACGAGTTACGTCGTAGGTCCACAGTAGATGCCCATCTTCTGCGTTTAGCGCGTAGACGCTGCCACGGGAGTCGGTGACATACATAATATCGCCGACAATCACAGGAGTGGTCTGATTACTTACACCATCGATTACGCCGTGTTGGAATAGCCATTTTGGTGTTAGCTCGGCGACGTTATCGCGAGTAATTTGGTCGCTAGGCGCATAGCGCGAACCAGCAAGATCGAGATTGTGCAAACGCCAATCCATATTTTGCACAGATGATCTCGGGCGCAGAGCTGACTCGACTTCTACCTGCTCAACTGCTCCGCCGGTAATATTACTGCTCGTGGCAACTTCTATAGAAGTAGAATTACTCTCAGGGGCACATCCAATTAATAGAAGAGATAGGCCGGCAATTAGTAGTAAGGTTCGAATCGATTGTTGTTTTGAGTGCAACATTAGTCGTGCTCCCTTCGATAGTGTTATCAAATTAATTAGTAGAATTTTTAGTAAAGTAGCTCCGAGCGTTGGCTATGCTTAAAGGCTGCTGTCCAACATAAACTCAACGATGGCTTTTAGCTGGTCATCGCTGCAGCTTGCGCACAGGCCTCGCGGCGGCATGATGCCGTTGAGTCCTGCGATCGTGTTTTGAACGAGTGTATCAAACCCTTTTTCCATACGAATCTCCCACTCGATCTGATCGCCTACTTCAGGCGAATGAGCCGCCCCCGTGCCATGACAGGCGAAGCATATCGCCTGATAAGTCTGCTCTGCATCGAAGGCCTCGTCCTGGGCGGCAACGCTGATTGCTGGAAACAGTAAGAATGCACAGGCAATTGTAGGTAAAGCTTTTGATATCATGTCTGTAATCCGGATACGATCAATATTGTTTGCGAACTATGTTGAAGAAGTCGACAAACTTCTGCATGTTCACTGCGTCCTGGGAGATGAGTAACGAATGATCACCTCCGGGAATTTCGACATAGACATGTTGCATCCCTAGCTCCTGCATCTTCGCCACCCAAGCGCGGGTGCGCTCTACAGGCACAGCGGCATCCTCGTCTCCCTGTAGAACGAAAATGGGCAGATGCTTGATGTTATTCAGAATATTATTCATCGGCGCATCGGCTTCGGGCGCGGGTGCCGCTACCCCTAGGCCGGCGAATATGTCCGGGTACTTAGCCGCAATATGATAGGTACCTGCACCACCCATGGAATGGCCCCAAAGGTAGATTCGATTTGAATCGACACTGAATTCGTCGCGCATCAATTGCAAGACGTTCATAACATCTTGCTCGCTACGCTGCGCGTCCTGCATGTCATCGAGCTCTCTTGAGCCGTACCAGCCGCGGCGGATATAGCCAAGTGGAGTGACCACGATATAGCCATTCTCTTCAGCTTGATCGAGTAAACCGTGATATCCCATCAGCCAGTCGTGGCTGCGGCCTAAGCCATGCAGGGAAATAATCAGTGGGGCGCCTTGGCTGCTGTCATAGCTGGAAGGCACGAAGACGGCATAGGGAATCGATTCGCCAGTGCCCGGGAATGCATAGCTTCGATGTTGAACACGTGGGTCATCGATATGTTGCTCGTCATCGCTGGCTTGGCGATCAGCAAAGGAGAGCTCAGCAGTAGAAAGGGTGAGGGTTATTAGCGCTAGCTGCAGGAGTGCTTTCATTATTGTTTTCTCCTGCCCGAAGGGGCAGCTGGTTATTTGAATGGTCTAAGAGAATAAACTAATACCACCTTGTATATCAAAGATGAACAGTAGGCGCCTTGCATTTGGTGTCGCTCTAGTCCTGAGATAGTGGAATCGAAGCACCCTAATTAATGTAATGGCCAAATACACCGCTTTCGGCAAGCGAGCGGATCAACGCGATAGCGTCACGGTCGGTTTGTAGATAGGCAGATTTCAAGTGCTCTCCAACCTCATCAGAGCCGTCTTCCTCCAGTTCGCGTCGATAGCTGAAGCGGACAAACAGGTAGCCTTCTTCCGGCTCTTCTAGGTGAGTGACACTCTCCGCGTCTATCTGGTCATACTCTTCCAGGGTCTGAGTATGAATTCTCTCGTCCGGGTAGAGCATCACCCGCTCGTGAAATTTGTGTTCTCCTACCTCGATGATTCTCTCGAACTCATCCTCGGCATACTCTTTGTTTGTGACCTTCAAGCTACTGTTGAATGTGTCTGGGCGTCTGGCACGCAGCAGCAAGCCTTCCCAGAGCTGGGTTCGCGTGAGAACTGGCAAGTCGTCTTCTGTCAGGTCGTTGACCTGAATAATGTGTTCAAACTCTAGCAATACCTTCCCCCGCGCCGTCTAATAGACTCTCTGGATTAGTCTATCTGCAGGTTCCATGATTCTATTTCATCGAGCATTTCGAAGTCGGTCCAATCGAATTTAAGTGGCGTTACCGATATATACCCCTGTTGGTAGGCATAGGTGTCGGTTGTAGGGTCTTCGGACTCGACAATTATTCGTACACTCTCATAGTCTGTGGTCATGGAGTCTCTTTCAGTCGGAGCATAACGAAGGGTGCCCAGGTAAGAATCTCCCATTGGTCTTACAGCTATTCCCTTCAGTTCGCCGGCTGGGACGTTGATAGAAATCATCGTGCCACTCGGCGCGCCAAGCCTGCGATATCGATCGACTAGATCGGCCGTGAACTTTGCGGTGATGGCGGTATTCTCACTATTGGGATCTTCCGAGACGGCGATTGCTGGAAGCCCGTGATACAAGCCCTCCATCGCTGCCCCCACCGTTCCAGATAGATGTGAAACGTTGCCAACGTTTGCGCCGCGGTTTATACCGGACACGACGATATCGAAGGGTTGATCTTTTCCTAGCTCCTTCACGGCAAAGCGGACTGCATCGGCCGGCCTGCCATGAACGGCGTAGCCGAAGAAGCGACCATCTTGCTCAAAATTGTCGACAGTTACAGAGCCTATTGAGGATTGGCTGGATCCCGACTGATTCACGTTCGGAGCGGAGACAACTACTTCTACACCTTCGAGTTGTGAAAGAGCTGCATGCAAAGCATGTAGGCGTGGCGATTCTATTCCATCATCGTTTGAAAGCAGTACACGATAGGATTGAGCCGACGCTACTGCACTGAAACAGGTCAGAACAATCGCCGCAAATTGAGAGAAGCGTATTGAGCCTTTTATTGGTCCCATCATCTATTCCTCGGATATTGCCTTACTATCGCAATAAGTTGTTATGAAGTATTGTTGTCAGCAAAATTGAATTAGGATTGATTAACAACACAAACGTCTATAGTACAGGCTAGCCTGTACAATTTATAGTTATACACTTTTTAGGATTTACTCATGCATGAGACAGTAAAAGTACTAGTAAAGACTCTGGCGATTTCCATGGCGTTGGCTGCAGCGATGCCGGCGCTAGGGCAGAACGCAACCCGCAATGACAGGGACATCGAGAATAATTTACTGATGGCGATGGCATGGAAACAGACCGCCGCCGAATTTCGCGCGCTCTATCACCAAGGCTTCAACATCGCTCGCATGCGCGTCGAGATTGCTTTGGCGCAGAAACAAGACGACTCTCTGCCACTTGCAGTAATTAGTGATGTCGATGAAACCTTGTTACTGGCGAATGACTACTGGGGCTACCTCATCACTCAGGGACAAGACTTTTTCGACGATGCGTCCTGGGACCGTTGGATCGAGGAGAATCGCGCAGTCGCAAGTCCGGGGGCATTGGAGGTCTTGAATTTCTGCATGAGCAATTCAGTTGAAATTTTCTACGTAACCAACCGTGATCAGGGCGAGGCCACAGTGCAGCTGGCGATTGAAAACTTAAACGCCGTTGGCTTTCCTCTCGTAGACACTGCGCACCTGCGAGTCTTACGAGAGAGTTCCAACAAGGAACTAGTGCAGCAGCAGATAAGAGAAGACTATGAAGTGGTCGCGCTGTTAGGCGACAATCTTAATGACTTTGCGCGTCGCTATTACTCCACTGATGTAGATCAGCGCATGAGCCTAATGGAGCAGGACAAAGAGCGTTATGGTCGCGACTATATCCTGTTTCCGAACCCAACCGACGGTCATTGGATTCGTGCAATCTTCGGAGAGTCAGAGCCCGCTGCAACTGATGAGAATCGCGCTATCCTCAGGCGCGCTGCGACACGTGCTGCCTGGGCCCCGTAGGTCCTGATACGATTTGATAAGTCGACAGACACAAATCCAAGCAATAGAATGCACGCCATTCGCTTGGCAAACAAATTAACAGGATAGACAATGAATTCAGATGTACTCTTTAAGCCGTTCAATCACCCGAAACTACAATTACCCAATCGCATTATCATGGCGCCTATGACGAGGCAGTTCTCTCCTAATGGTATACCCGATACCAATGTCGAAGAATATTACAGAAAGCGCGCCGAAGGCGGTGTCGGACTAATCATTACTGAAGGCACGACCGTCAATCACAGGGCCGCTTCATCAGGGGTGCAAATACCTTGTTTCCACGGCGACGCCTTAGAAGGTTGGGAAAAAGTGGTTAAGGCTGTACATGCCGCCGGCGGCAAGATAGCACCACAGTTGTGGCACGTGGGCTCTATTCGTAAACCAGGCGAAGGGCCCTATCCAGACTATCCCTCAGCGACACCTTCCGGACTGTTAGGGCCAGATAAAAAAGTACTAGAGCCACTTTCCACGACCGAGATCGATGAACTGGTTGCAGCTTATGCTCAAGCTGCATCCGATGCCGTTCGTCTTGGATTCGATGCCATCGAGTTACACGGAGCGCACGGCTACCTGATCGATAACTTCTTCTGGGAAGGCACCAATCAAAGAGATGATAAGTACGGAGGCTCTGTTGAAAACCGAACGCGATTCGCTGTTGAGATTATGCAGGCGATACGTGGAGAAGTAGGCGGCGACTTTCCAGTGATCTTGCGCTTCTCGCAATGGAAACAACAGGATTTTGAATCGAAACTGGCACAGACGGCGGCCGAGCTGGAGCAATTTCTCAGCCCCCTCTCCGATGCGGGCGTAGATATTTTCCATTGCAGCACGAGACGATTTTGGGAGCCGGAATTCGATGGCTCTTCGCTGAACCTAGCAGGCTGGGTTAAGAAGATAACAGCTAAGCCAACAATCAGTGTGGGTAGTGTTGGTCTAAGTGAAGAATTCGTTGCGACCTATAGTGATGGTTCTGCGGAAGTGGCAGGGATCGATGAGCTACTCAGCCGCATGCAAGCCGATGAGTTTGACCTGATCGCAGTGGGTCGCGCTTTGATAGCGAACCCTGAATGGGCTAACAAAGTAAAAAATAATGATATGGATTCGATTGAGACTTTCCGTAAAGAGCAGTTAACCGAGCTTGTCTAGTTGCATAGAAGTCGCGAGAATTGATTGGACTAACTATGCAGGCTAGATTTCTAGAACGTTAAAACGAGGTTGAAGAAATGGCGCAGTTGGCTCAATCGAAGGTAAAACTAATTCTTATTGGTAGTTTCTCCGTACTGATTTTGATGGTTTTGCTGTTATTCCTACCACCTTCTGTTTCCGGCTCCGCAGCATTGTCTGAATCTGAAGAGGCTATCGAGCGCGGCAAATATCTAGTCATAGCGGGAGGCTGTATTAGCTGCCATCGCGGCGAAGACGAGGAGGAATCGTTTATCGGAGGTCTCGCGCTAGTGTCAGATTTTGGTACGTTCTATGCGCCAAACATAACGCCTGATATGGAGACCGGGATTGGTAGTTGGCAAGCGAAGGATTTTCTACTCGCTTTACAGCACGGTCGTAAGCCTGGCGGTAGCTTTTACTATCCAGCATTCCCGTATCGCGCTTATGCAGGGCTGCGCGACCAAGATGTGCTGGATATCGGTTCTTACCTTATGAGTCTAGAGCCGCAAAACAATGCGGTCCCAGAAGCCCAAACGCCGATCTGGTTAAACCGCTGGGCAATGGCCGGATGGAACTTATTGGCAGACATGGCCGAAGCCGATGCTGAAACCTTCGAAGATGAGTTAGTTGCGCGCGGTGCCTATGTTGCGCGAAACCTTGGTCATTGTAGCGAATGTCACACGCCAAGAAATACACTAGGAATTCTCGATGCTAGCAGAGAGTTTGCAGGTGCAACCTTGGGTGAGGAAGTTATTGAAGCAATAAATGCAGAAGCGCTAAGTGAGTGGACTACGAATAATTTTGATATCTTTCTCTTTATCGGTTTGAAACCTGATGGTGACTTTGCTGGCGGCGACATGAACGATGTTATCGAACACAATACCAGCAAGATCAGCGATGAAGACAGAGACGCGCTAGCGGCATTTTTTACGCGGCACAACCAATCTGAATAACCTCAGTTAACGAGTAAGAAATAAAAAAGGCAGCCTAGGCTGCCTTTTTTATTTCTTACAATGAAACTAGTTAGTCGTTGTCTACTCTGAAGTCATCGTGACAGTTTCCACAACTGCCACCGAGTCCTCGGAAGGCACCTAGAGTTGCAGCCATGTCACCACCGGCGGCGACTTCCGCAAAAGTATTAGCTCCCTCGAGTAATGCTTGAGCCTTTTCGGCGAATCCTGCAGAGTCTTCCCAAATCACATCTAAGGCTTCGGTTTCCACATCGAAATCGCGAGTATCCATAGCAGCGAACAAATCGGGAATCATCGGCGCAAGAGCGGCTATGTTAAGCGCATTCTTTTCTGCAAGTTCTGCATTAAAAGGCGCGCCCTGTGCCATACCTGCTATAGGAAGAAGATTAAATAAAAGTAGCTTGAACACAGACTGACGCGTTTCGGCAGCTCTTGCTGCCATTTGCTCTGGTGTAGGTTCGTCTTGAGCCGTTGCTGTAAACAGAGTGCCCGAAACAAGTATCGCTAAAGCAGACACTAGTACAAGTGCTTTTTTGATCATTTATATCTCCGATCCTTTATAGGATATTGCTAGTTAAATTAATTCGTTTAGCCGAGTGTTGGGCAACAGGGCCCTAAAACTCGCCTTCTGCAAAACTGCAGTTGCAGACTATATTACAAGTAATTTGTGAATGTTACTGCCTCTGGACGAAATCTTTTGCACAGGAACAACTCGCGAACGGGGTCCTACTACTTAGATAAGGCCAGGCAATGATGCATTTTATTCGACTCTATCCAGAGATTTCCTGGCGGATTAGTTTGCCACTTCCTTCCAGACAAATAGCCTTGTCGCCAACATAAATGCAATTATAAACCAAGCCGCGATGCCTAGTAGCGTAGGCGTGATATCAAGTAAGCTTGCACCATTGTTTGCAATCTCGCGCATGGCGGTAGACACAAAGCTGAGGGGTAGCAAACTTGCGATAGGTTGAACCAATTCGGGCATAGACTCTATTGGATAGAACACGCCAGACAAGAATATTTGCGGGAATATCACAATATTTCCTACCGCCATAACTGCCTGTTGAGTCGTAGCTATGCTGCCCAGGCAAAATCCTAAGCAGAGAAAAATAAAGGTGCCTAGAATAATCATTAAATAGAAAGAGGCGAAATTTCCGACAATACGGACATCGAGGATGGTCACGGCAAAAATGATTAGCACCGTGAGTTGAATCAATATGATTGCCATTCTGGCGAGCACGATAGCAGTTATGAAATCACGAGGCTTGATCGGTGTGACAAAAAGCCTCTTCAGAATGCCTTTGCGGCGAAACTCAACGATATTAAATCCGCTGCCAGCAATACTAAGTTGCATGAGGGTAAAAGCCATCAAACCCGGCAACAAAAAATCCAGATAACGTTGCGAGCGCGCCTGCACATCCTCAATGGTGAGTGTGAACATCGGTTCGATATTCCTAAACTCGCGTTCGATCGAAATTAGTGTCTGCTCGAGCAGCGGCATGATTAGGCCCAGCTGTTGTACTTGCGCTGCATCCACGAGTAGTTGCAACTCAGCTCCATCGCTTTGCGCATCGAAGTCCTCGGGCAGTATAAGCAACATGGTCTGATCGCCGTCCACGAGCTCTGCCCGCAGGATTGATTCTTCCCCTACTGTGACATTGAACAGCAAATTGTCATTCAGTATCTGTGAAAAATCGGATGCTACTTCGCTAGCAGAATTGTTTACGATGCCGAGCTTGATGGGGTCGACTTCGCCGTTGTTTGCGAAAGCGAACACGGTCATAAAAATAATTGGGAAAAATAGGCTGAAGAAAATTGACTGTCTGTCACGCAAGAAAATTTTCAGGAATATCTTGGCTAGATGTAGTTGTAGTTTAGTTGGCATTAGTCCCTTAGCCCGTGGCCAGTAAGTGCAAGGAACACGTCTTCGATATTGCCATGCATAGGAGCCTGTGGAGGTTCTGGGGCGTGTTTCAGAATCAAATTCTGCGGTGTATCTTCGGCGACTAATTTGCCGTGATCCATAATAGCGATACGTTCACACAGTGATTCGGCTTCTTCCATATTGTGCGTAGTCAGCACGATGGTCATGCCTGCTTCATTCAGCTCGCGTACAAGGTCCCACAGATTGTGTTTGGCTTGTGGGTCGAGGCCTGTCGTTGGCTCGTCGAGAAACAAGATCTTCGGGCTATTGACCAACGCGCAGGCAACCGAGAAACGTTGTTGTTGCCCGCCGGAGAGATTGCCGGGTCTAGCCTGCGCCTTATCTAATAAGTTGACCTTGCTTAATAGCTCAGTGGTATCGACTTCTCGATTATACAGAGCGGCGAAGAGGGTAAGTAGTTCATTGAGGGTAACGTTGTCGAAATATTCGTTGGCCTGCAATTGCACGCCGATTATTTCTTTGACCTTGTAGGGCTGCGAGGCAACATCGATTCCGTCGATAGTTGCGCTCCCGCCATCGATGTCATTCAAGCCTTCTAACATTTCTAACGTGGTTGTTTTGCCTGCGCCATTCGGGCCAAGGATGCCGAAGATTTCCCCGGCCTCGATGTTGAGTGAAATACCATCGACGGCATAAAAAAATTCAGATTTCTTACCGGGAAGCGGGTATTTCTTTGCCAGGTCTTTTACTTCAATAATTGGCATGCGTTCTTCCGGATATTGCAGCCGAACATCATACCTTAACTGAGCAGCATTAAAAGCAGGCTTCACGACGCGATGCAGCGTTAGCCAGAGGCCGGGAAATGCCAGTTAGTAGTGATATTGCCGCTCGCGGGGCTTGATCGGGGCTAGGAAGAAATAGAATATCCAGGCAAACCAAGAAAGACAGAACATCGCTAGCAACCAAGCTATCTTTTCATAGCCGGTGGTCTTCTCTGACGTAGCGATAATCCAGGCTGGAAGCACCCAAATCGCTAAGACCGCCGCGCCGCCTAAGAGGGCAAAGCCAAAGGAGATTAGAGGCAGTACAGCCACAACACCAATGATGACCAATAAGATGACTAGGAAATTCGATAATAGCTTCATACATTACTCCATTGCTGCTTCTGTGCCTTAGAAAATGCCACTTTCAGCAGTGGCCTTACCTCTATTGCGAATAGCGTGCCAATTTCACAAAGCTATAAAAAACAGCGTGTTAGGAGTTTTAGGAGGCTGGGATAGGGGGGGGGAATCTCTAAAAATGGCGAATTTCGCCAGTCCGCGGCTCTGCACGGGCCTAGTGAGTAGATTGCCATCTACACTTAGTTTGCAATATAACCAGGGCCATGAAGAATTTTACCGGGGTGCCGCCCAGTGTGTTTGCCCTCTTCAACCACCAATTCGCCGTTGACCAAAACATATTTCATGCCTACCGCGTATTGATGTGGGTCTTCGAACGTAGCCATATCGCTTATTTCTTCTGAGTCGAAAATAGCAATATCCGCAAAGTAATTCTCGACCAATAGTCCACGGTCACGAATGCCGAGTCGCTGTGCTGACATACTACTCATTTTACGAACCGCCTCTTCTAAGGAGATGATGCCGCGCTCTCGCACATAGTAACCAAGAACTCGCGCAAAAGTGCCGTACTGACGTGGGTGTGGCGCGCCTACTCCAAACACTGACAGAGGGCCATCGGAGCCGATAGCGGCAACCGGGTGGCGCATAATGCGATCCACATCTTCGGGGCCGATAGCGTGATAGACCGCAGTTGCTCCACCAGCTTTTACGATTTCCATCACCACCTCTGCAGCATTTTCGGGTGTCGGACTCATCCCGCGCTCTTGGGTGAGCTGTGCGAGATTCTTTCCTTCCATAGAGCGATCGCGAGGATTGCGTGAAATGGAAACATTTTGCGGATCGCCGCCGCCACGGTCGAAGAGAATCTTGTCGACTATCGCAGCCTTCACCGCACCGCGCGTCTCGGGACTATCAATGCGAGCAATCATGCGCTCCTCGCCACCTTCCTGTGCCCATTGCGGTATTAGCGCAGTAATGCCAGTTTGCGAGGCAGTGTAAGGGTACTGGTCTATTGTTACATCAATGCCTCTCGCTCGCGCCTCGTCGACCAGTCGTAGGCTGTCGACAGATGCTCCCCAGTTTTCAACACCGATTACTTTGTGATGTGTAATCTGAACCGGAATATTTGCCTGCTTACCAATCTGAATAGTTTCTGCAACCGAGTCGAGCAGTTGCGCGGCTTCTTCACGCATATGAGAGATATAAATGCCGTTATATTGGGCGGCGACCTTCGATAACGCGACGACCTCGGCAGTGGGAGTAAAACTACCCGGCACATAAAATAGGCCCGTAGATATTCCTAGCGCACCTTGTTCCATCGCCGCGGCGACCATGTCCTTCATACGTTGTAATTCGGTTGGGCTTGCAGTTCTATCATCTTCGCCAATGACTATTTCGCGGATGGTTCCTTGACCGACGAACACGGCCCAGTTGGGGCTTATCTGTTTTTCCGCGATGGCGCGATAGTGCTCATCAATAGGATAGGGTGAGGTACCATCGTTTCCTTCGGTGAGAGTGGTGACACCTTGCAACAAAGAGCTCTCGGCATTGGGTACGTCGAAGATGCCACGTAGGGCGTGAGTGTGAGGATCGATAAATCCGGGGGAGACGACTAGGCCACTGGCATCAATCACTTGGCTTGCCGTGGTGTTAGATAGGTCACCAATCGAGACGATACGCTCTCCACGTATGCCAACGTCTGCTTCATACCAAGGATTACCCGAGCCATCGATGATACGTCCCCCTTGAACGAGGACGTCAAAGTTTTGCTGTGCAGAGCTTGTGCTCGTAGCTAGAAAACTTATTAGAAATACGATCTTTCTGATTATCATAATAAACTTCCTATTGTTAGCTGTCTAAACTACCAAATTCGAACGCGGTCACCGGGTGGAAGGTATAGGGCGTCTTCAGGCTGCACATCGAACGCCGCATACCACTCAGCGAAATTTCTCACTACGCCATTTACACGAAATTCAGCAGGAGAATGCGGGTCAGATGTTAGGCGTTGAATTAGTGCATCTTCTCGGTGCTTAGCGCGCCACACCTGTGCCCAGGAAAGAAAGAATCGTTGATCGCCAGTCAGGTCATCAATAACCGGTGCCTCTTCGCCATTCAATGCCATCTTATAGGCACGATAAGCTATAGACAGGCCGCCTACATCCCCGATGTTCTCACCTAAGGTAAAATCACCATCGACAAAGTAACCTGGTACGGGCTCAAACTGATCGTACTGCGCCGCTAGCGCCGTTGTTAGTAAATCAAAATTGGCACGGTCTTCGTCGGTCCACCAATTTCTTTGCACGCCTCTGGCATCTGATTTAGAGCCTTGATCGTCGAAGCCATGGCCCATCTCGTGCCCAATAACTGCGCCGATACCGCCATAGTTAACCGCTAAGTCCGCAGCCGGATCAAAGAATGGGGGTTGTAAAATTCCTGCAGGGAAAACGATTTCATTAAATGAGCTATTGTAATAAGCGTTCACCGTTTGCGGAGTCATGCCCCATTCTTCGCGATTGGTTGGCCTATTGAGGTTACTCAAATCGTCTTCATAGTAGTATTCACGAACGCTTTGAGCATTGGCGAACAGATTGTCACGAGTAATCTCTATCGATGATAGGTCGCTCCATTCATCGGGATAGGCAATCTTGGGTCGAAACGCGTTCAACTTTACAATAGCCTGCTGTTTGGTCTCGGTACCCATCCAATCGAGTTGCTCGATACTCTGTGCCAGAGCCGCGCGTAAATTCTCGACTAAATTTTCCATTTGTTGTTTGGCGGACTCAGGGAAATGGCCTTCCACATAAATTTGGCCAATTGCCTCGCCAAGACTGTTACGCGCACCCACTCTGGCGACTCCACGCTCCCAACGCTCTCGTTGTTCAGGCACACCATTCAATACAGTTGAATAGAAGTGAAAATTCTCACGATCGATCTCTTCAGATAGCAGGCTGGCGTTGTTAGAAATGAAGTGATATGTCATATAGCTTTTCCAGTCGGCAACTGGGATTGCCGAAACTAAATCGATAATCGGAACCATGGCGCTGGGGTAGGAAACATTAAGGTCTGCAACTCCCTGAACGCCTGCCGCTGAGAAATAGCTGTCCCAATCGAAGCCCGGGTAGGCAGCGAGAAATTCCGCGTAGCTCATAGGGTTGTAGGTTAGGTCGCGGTTTCGACGGTCAGCTCTTGGCCACAAATACTCGGCAATTTGGGTTTCAACCGATAATATGGAAGTAGCCTTAGCCGCGCTATTCTCGATGTCGGCGAAATCGAGGATGCGTTCTATATGGGCGACGTATTCATCTCGTACCTCTAAGAATCGCTCAGTATCTTCCAGATAATAGTCACGATCTGGCAGACCTATACCGCCCACCGAGACGCCAAGTTGATGACGGTCTGAATTGCTACGGTCGGTACCAACACCAAAACTAATGGGACTGGCAGTTGTATCTATGCGCGCACGGCCAAATGCGGTAATCAATTCTTCTGTGGTGTCTATCTCCGCGAGGTACGCCAGGCCGGGCAATAGCGGGCTGATGCCTAGCTCATCCAAGACATCAGTATTCATGAAGCTGAGATAATAATCGCTGACCTTTTGCTCCATCGAATCTTGGGCAGGCTCGACCGAGGTCAGGTCGTTTATGATTGTTCTAACCCTTGCGTCAGAGCGGTCAACTAGGTCGTTAAAGGAGCCGTGAGTGCTTCTGTCATCTGGTAATTCATAAGTATCTAGCCAGCTGCCATTGGTAAAGCGGAAAAAGTCATCGCCAGGTCGAGTATTCGAATCCTGGTACGATAAGTCGATACCAAAGCTCCCGAGTTCGGGTGTTATTGCCGCAACCGTTTCAACGGCGGGAGTAGTATTCTCGGCCGCGCTTTGCTCGGCTTCGACTACGTTTTCCTCGGCTCCACAGGCAGCTAACATTGCTGTAGCAGTCAACAATAAAAATTTTACAGATGACGACATTTTAAATCTCCAAAAAATATTCAACGGTTATAGATTACTAGAATTTCTACGGTGCCGAGAAGTATACCTGATTTCAAAAAGCAGGAACTTTTAGAAAATTCCGAAAAACGTCTACCCTTATATTTGCGAGAAGATGTGGGTAAGATGAAGCGCTATCGAGGTCAACGTTTCTCAAGGGGGCATCAAGGCTTGTAGGAGAGAGTGGGATTTGTGGTCGCTGCAAACACAGCGTTACACTCGTTGCTCTAATTCTCACTACCCCGATGCAATAGATTTTTATGGGGAATGAAAGCGCCAAAACCAATGTGTCATGGCTAGCTGTTGTCATCATGTTATTTGGTCTTCTGTCGTTAGCCAGCCACGGCACTGAGATGCTCAAGCAAGCGGTTATAGGCCCGGGCAGCAGCGCAGATCTCGGTTTCGCTGCAGATTGTAGAGCGGACGAGTTAGAAGAAGAACAACTCTCCCTTGAAGAATGTCAGTTGATGGTGAGCAATGTGCGCATCATCTTGAGTTCGAGCCCAGACTGGTTTCGGCCCTATCAATTAGCGTTTTCAAGTTTAGGCATAGCGGCGACTCTGCTCTCATTGGTTACCGCCTTTAGTTTGATCAATAGAAAAAGTCCTCCGCTGCGCTTGGCGATTGTGAGTATTACACTGCTTTTGTTTGTCGATGTCGCGGGTTTCGTTGCGGCGGTAAATACCGGGCCAATGCTCCGTGCGCAGTATCTATGGCCGTTGTTGCTTTGGATATCTGTCCATCTGTGTATGTTAGTTGCAGTTATTCGAATTGAGCAGTATGACGCGGTGGATAGCGAATGTCGGAAACCGGAAACCTCGTGAAGCCTAAAAGTCAGAATTTGCCGCGCTTGGTGGTGCTTCTACATTGGTTGCTGGCAGCGTCTGTGTTCTTTCTTTTCGTTTCGAGTTGGTGGATGTTATCGCTACCGCTTCCTAATGCCGAATTTACTTACCGTGAACTGCCGTTTCAACTCCATAAAAATATCGGCATCACCCTGTTTGTTGCCGTAATCACAATGGCCGCAATACGTGTTAGATCATTGCTGCGAGAAGCCAGTTCGCACCAAAGTTGGTTGCAGCGCTTGGCAGTCTGGGATCACATCTTGCTGTATACGTTGCTGACGGTTTGTTGCCTTAGTGGCTACATGTCATCTTCCTACAGCGGTTGGGCTACTAAGCTCTGGTGGCTTGTCGATATTCCATTGTGGGCCGCCGAGAATGATGATCTCAATATCCTATTCTCAGAGGTTCATCTATGGAGTTGTTGGGCATTGCTAGGATTGCTTCTGCTGCACATCGGCGCCGCGATCTACCATGGAGTTGGCAACGATGGCGCGATTGAGAAAATGTTTCGGCTGCGTTAACTAAGAGTATTAACTTATTATTTTGTAACAACACTAACGAGAAAAAAGAATGCAAGAGATTGAAACGTTTGTAACCCATCTTGAGTGTAGCTACACGGGCAAGATTTACCCGGCCGATCAACTTCATGGCTTGTCCGAAGCGGGTAAACCTCTCTTGGTCAAATACGATCTGGACGCTCTAGCGAAAGCAGTAGACAAGGAAGATCTCGAGGGAAGGCTGCCTGAGTTTTGGCGCTACCGCGAATTCTTGCCGGTTCGCAAGGCGAGCAACATTGTTCGGCTCGGCGAATTGATGACGCCTATTTTGCCCGCTGAAAAACTGCAGAACGCGTACGGTTGTGGCGAAATTCTAATCAAGGACGAGGGACGACTTCCAACTGGTTCGTTTAAGGCGAGAGGCTTGGCGCTTGCCGTCGCGATGGCAAAGGAATTGGGTGTCAAGCGTATGGCGATGCCCACTAATGGCAATGCCGGCGCTGCGCTCGCCGCGTATTGCTCTGCAGCAGATATAGAGACTTATGTTTTTTGCCCTGAAGATACGCCTAAGGTAAATATTGAAGAGATTGCCTTTCAGGGAGGCAAGACATTTCTTGCTAACGGTTATATCAATGACTGCGGTCGAATCGTTGGCGAAGGTAAAGAGATCATGAATTGGTTCGACGCCTCCACACTGAAAGAACCCTATCGTATAGAGGGCAAGAAGACGATGGGGTTAGAGTTGGCGGAGCAATTAGACTGGAACGTGCCCGATGTCATTCTGTATCCGACCGGCGGGGGTACTGGTCTGATTGGCATGTGGAAGGCCTTCAATGAGCTCGAGGCGATTGGATGGATAGGCTCTAAGCGGCCGCGCATGGTGGCAGTGCAGGCCGAAGGCTGTGCACCTATCGTGAAGGCTTTCGACGAAGGAACGCGCCACGCCCAGCCGTGGGTTGATGCGCATACGATCGCGTCAGGCATTCGTGTGCCGGTGGCTGTCGGGGACTTCCTGATTCTGGATGCCGTGCGTGAGAGCAATGGCTTCGCAGTCGCGGTAAGTGACGAATCTATAATTGAAGCGCATCAAGAGTGTGCTCGCAAGGAAGGAATCCTGCTCTGTCCAGAAGGTGCGGCAACGCTCGCTGCACTGAAGCAAGAGCTGGCCGGTGGCCGCATAAAAGCGGACGAGCAGGTAATGCTATTTAACTGCGCAACGGGATTAAAATACCCAATGCCGTCTACGCATCATAAGATCGATCTTGGACAGCCGATCGACTACGACTTTATTCGCGATTGCTAGTTTCTATTCCCCACTCAACGGGGCGTCGATGTAAGGCGCCCCTTCTGCTCTATCTCTTCTCTATGTAAACTATTGCCTCCAGATTGTTGCCGCTAATTTCTAAATTGCGTAATAACTGGTAATCCGAGGAATCCAAACTAGTCTTAGATTATTCCTATGTACATCGGGAAAATTTTTGTTACTTAGTTTGGAGAATGGAAATGAGAGAACTTACTTTAGATGAGATAGAACAGGTTAGCGGCGGCAGCGGCATCGGTGAATACGCCGCTGATGGTGGAGGGCTCGGATCGCTTGTAGGAACCTTGTCAAGTGGCACCTTATATGGAGCAGCACGAGGTGGAATGGTCGGGGGGTTACTTGGCGCCTCCTTCGGTGTAGGCCATATGGCCGGGTCGGCTCTTTACGACTGGCTATCCTAAATCGCCTAGTAGGACGTGAACGATGAACCTAAAAATAGCCAAACGAGCCATAATAGTGATGTGTTCAGTATCGGTAGGCATAGCTATTTTGCACACATTTATCGATCAGGACTACATCGGTGCGATGGTCGGTATATCCTCAGCTTCCGCATTTTTTTTCTTGCATCGAAACCCTGAAATGATGATGGCGAAAAACTGGAGGGAATTTTGTGAGTTTGCTGATCAGTCCCGAGATCAAAAGTATATCTGGGGCTTTCCCGCGTTTCATGCAGTAATGCTGTCAGCGATTTTCTATATTTGGGTTGTTTAGGCGTTCTAGAGAGCTGGGAACGGTGGCTTCTTCGCTACCGTTTTCTTAGAATTACTTAGGCGTTTCCTGAATTAGGCAATCGACAATGAACTCTTTTTAGTCCTCAAATTCGAGCACGAAAATTTTCTTGCATCGATGCCGCAGCGTCGCAGCTTTTCCCTACGTCGCCGTTCATCGACCAGCCGATAGGGCAGATCGCTGGAGCGAACTGTCCCGGGCCGTTTTCCCAGTATGTATTTTTTGCGAGATCGAATAAGGCAAACTAGCTATACTCATTTTCAGGAAGGATTCAATCCCCCTACATAGTATGGGCTGAAAATTTGAATAGATTACTAACGTGCAGAATGGGTTTCTCGAGCAGCATGAAATTCGACTTGTTATTTGTGAGTTTAGTTTACTAGGGGAGGACACGATGTGAGCAAAGTACAGAACAAAAAGGGAATCGATCTTTACACTTGGAATACGCCGAATGGGCGTAAGGTGTCCATCATGTTAGAGGAGGTTGGTCTGCCTTACAGAGTTTTTCCCATCGATATTACGAAGGGCGATCAGCTCCAGCCGGATTTTTTGTTCCTCAGTCCTAACAATAAGATTCCCGCGATTGTCGATCACGATGCTGGCATTCATCTAATGGAGTCAGGTGCAATTTTAATGTACTTAGCGAACAAGACTGGAAAGCTACTAAGCCCAATCGGTGAGAAATACTGGGAACAGATGGAATGGTTAATGTTTCAAATGGGCTCAGTTGGCCCAATGCTTG
>Ga0115569_10001465_pt1 | contig 18245 bp, 19 predicted proteins | sample COGITO_mtgs_1205_2_FD_87295 | JGI IMG/M metagenome (GOLD analysis project Ga0115569, IMG submission 87295) | Pelagic marine microbial communities from North Sea - COGITO_mtgs_120503 | ecosystem: Environmental > Aquatic > Marine > Epipelagic | place: Germany:Helgoland, sampling site Kabeltonne... | reverse complement strand
TTTAATGCAGCTCTAAAAACTTCTTCTAAAATAGACATTAATGTTACTCTGTCTATACTCTTGTTGTCTTTAAATTCTGAAAACGAATCAATTAATGCTATATTCTCCATGCTATATTTTACTTAAAATACAATCTTCACTTTTGCTTCTATAATATCTTTGTGTGCTACAGTTGCTGTTTTCTGAACAGTAACTTTCCCTTTACCTATTGGTTTTGGCTCTCTTGCTTTCCACTGTAAAACAACTACATCTTCATCTGCTGCTACTAAAGTTCCTTCTAATTCTTCTTCAGAAGTTTTCACTTTTAGTATCCTATTGATGTTTTTAAGATATTGTCTTTTTACTTTTAATGGATGTGCAATATCTGGTGTAGAAACTTCTAATGAAAAATCTTCTTCTTCTCTATCAAAATGAGAATCTACATTCCTACTAATCCTAATGCACTCACTTAAAGGAACTCCGTTATCACCATCTACTGTTACCTGAATTCTGTTATTTAATGAGATTGATAAATCTATCAAATATAACGACTCATTCAGTGATAGTGCTTCATCTACTAAATCTTTTACCTTTGTTTGGTCCATTTTAAATCTTAAAATAAAGTATAAAAAGAGGGGCCTTTTAGCCCCCTTCTTTCTCCATTTATTATAAATTTCGGTGCAAATATACGAATTGTTTGGAACTTACCAAACTATGTTCAAATCAATTATTTTTAAGATTTATATCTATTTAAACAAAAAGACAGCTACTTTTTAGAATGCATAACTGACACCAAACAACCAATAGGATTGTATTTCGTTATTTACAGTGGCAATTATTGCATTGGCGTCTGAAATCAAAGCATCATTTAAAGCTTCTTGTTTATTATCTCTCAAACCCAATTCAAAACCAATTCCAATTCCTTTCCAGAGAGTATACCCGAAAGAGTTAGTCCAAGTCCAGTTAGACAAGTCTCCCTCTTTGTAACTTTGAAACACAGAAAGGTTCGATTTGACATTTAATTTATCGTAGGTAGCAGTATAATCTGCAACTATTTTTGCACCTAGAGAAGAACTAAAAACACTTTCTCCTTTACTAAATATAAAATTGTAGTTTCCTGGATGAATGACAACCACCAATCTTTCTGTAGGTGTCCATGTCAGACCAACCCCAACATCTAAAAACCCAGGATCGTTAAAATTGTCTATTAAAGTTGTTCTGTACTCTCCAAAAGTAGAAACCGCCCATTTTTTATTCAACCTTCTACCATATAAAGAAGAGATTGTAAAAACGTCTGTTGCCGTTTCAAAATCTTCATCACCAGATTTTGCTGCATCATCTAACTTCAACCAACCTAAGTTGATTGACGCAGCGTTTCTCCAAAAGAATTTATCTTCAATTAAATTCGCAAAACCATTGACCGTAACACCTATATTACCAGCAGATGAATTTGGAGCAGCTCTAGAATACCAATTATTAAAACCAGACAAACTAGCACCAACAGTTCCAAAAGCGCCTTTTCTCCAACCGGGAAGTGCATTGATTTTTGCTTGTAAAGCAGCTATTTCTCTTTGCAGCTCTGCTACTTTAGCTTTCTTAGGAGCTTGTTCGGCATTTAATTCCTCAACGGTTTGACCCTTTGCTGAAAAACTAATTAATACCAATAGAAATAAGGTTGATAATTTTTTCATTTTTTTTTAATTTTTTTTGATTTTAAGTGACTAAAGTACATGTTTCCCTTTAGACAACAAAAAAGTTCGTAAGTCACTTTTTATCTGTAAAATTTTAAAAAAATTATTTGCTTTTGTAGATTGGCACTGTTGAACATGCTTCACCAAATAAAATAGAAGTCGCAATGGTTTGTAATTTTTCAATTAAAAAAGCATAGGCAGCATCGGGTATTGGCTTGTTTGCACACCCTTTTATTATTACAGGAGAATTCACAAACTCTTTCAAATCTAAAAAGCTAATTAATTCTTGATAAAGAACTGTTTCTAACAGCTCTAAATCGCCAATAACAACTTTGCTTGCAAATGGCATCAATTCTGAAGCAACTAACATAAGAGCCCAAGAAGGAATGATCGCATCTACAGAACAGGAAACCGCCACAAAAGAATTTTTGTATTGCGTCCAGTCATGGTTTTTTACGGAGGCTCTAAAGTCTTTTTCTTTCAAGACTAACTCTTGAAACAACCAATTTTTTACATCAAATAAAACCCTCTTTCCTTCGGGATAGATTTCTTCTAAATCAAAGGTTTTTAGTTTGCTATTTGTAACTCTATTTATAATTTCTTTTGACATTATTTTAAAAATTCAACAGTTGAAAATTTTACAAATCCCTAACATTTTCTCCATACATCACACCAAAAAGCGTAACACTCGAACTGACAATACACTACTTGTTGCGACGACATACTGAGGCTACCAAATATACTACAGCATTCCCAATTCTAGTTTTGCTTCTTCACTCATCATTTCTGAGGTCCAAGTGGGGTCGAAAGTAATTTCTACCTCACAAGTTTCAATTTCTTTCAACGATTTTACTTTCTCTTCAATATCAACAGGTAAGCTTTCAGCTACAGGGCAATTTGGAGATGTTAAGGTCATTAATATTTTTGCATTGTTTTCTTCAGAAACAAAAACATCATAAATCAAACCTAACTCGTAAATATCTACAGGTATTTCTGGATCGTAAATTGTTTTTAAAACATTTACAATTTTATCTCCTATCTCTTCTAATTCTTTATCTGTCATCTTTAAAGTCTTAATTTGCTAATTTAATTTGTTGTCCTATTGCATACATTTTAATATGCTTAATCATAGAAACTAATCCATTTGCTCTTGTTGGTGATAAATGCTCTTTCAATCCAATTTCATCAATAAAATCAGTATTCGCATTTAAAATGTTTTCTGGTTTTTGATGAGAATAAACTCGCAATAACAAAGCTACAATTCCTTTGGTCAAAATAGCATCACTGTCTGCAGAAAATTTAATGGTGTCGTTTTCTAATTCAGAATACAACCAAACTCTAGACTGACATCCTTTAATTAAATTTTCATCTAACTTGTTTTCTTGGTCTATCATAGGCAAAGACTTTCCTAATTCTATAATATATTCATATCGTTCCATCCAATCATCAAACATGGAAAACTCCTCAACAATTTCTTCTTGTATTTCTTTGATAGTCATTTTTAAAACTTATTTTTGCGGTATTACAAATACCTTTTTAAAATACAAAAATACAATAAAAAAAGCATTAAAAACGCTTGTTAAAGGTTAAGTAAATAGAATATTAATTTTGTTAATTAGTATCATTACATATTAATTAGCGTATTAAATTCCTTCCTTTCTGGAAGGTTCAGATAGGGAAATGAGTAAATTATTAGCCGTTGGTACAGTTGCATATGATGCCATTGAAACTCCTTTTGGAAAAACAGATAAAATACTAGGGGGTTCTGGTACTTATGTAAGTTTAGCTGCAAGTCAATTTAGTGTAAAAACAGGCGTTGTCTCTGTGGTTGGTGGAGATTTTTCTACCTCCTACTTAGAAATGATGAATGCTAAGGGAATCAGTACCGAAGGAATCGAAATAATAAAAGAAGAAAAAACTTTTTTCTGGAGTGGTAAATATCATAATGATATGAACACACGAGATACCTTAATTACAGAACTCAATGTCTTGGAAACATTTTCACCAGTAGTTCCTGAAAACTTTAAAGATGCAGGTATTGTCATGTTAGGAAATTTACATCCTTTGACGCAGGCTGCTGTTTTAGATCAAATGTCTGAAAAACCTAAGTTAGTCGTTTTAGATACGATGAATTTTTGGATGGACATCGCTCTGGATCATTTACATGTTGTTTTAAAAAGAGTCGATGTAATTACAATTAATGATGAAGAAGCACGTCAATTATCTGGTGAATATTCTCTAGTAAATGCGGCGAAGAAAATTCATGAAATGGGTCCAAAATACGTAGTTATTAAAAAAGGAGAACATGGCGCTTTATTGTTTAATGAAGGGAATATGTTTCATGCACCCGCTTTGCCTTTAGCAGAAGTTTTTGATCCAACAGGAGCAGGAGATACTTTTGCAGGTGGTTTCTGTGGCTATTTAGCAAAAACAGAAGACCTCTCTTTTGAAAACATGAAAAATGCAGTCATATATGGATCTAATTTAGCGTCTTTCTGTGTAGAAAAATTCGGAACAGAACGCATGCAGACGCTAACATCAAGTGAGGTTAAAACACGTTTGCAAACTTTTAAAGAATTAACGCAATTTGACATAAAAATATCTTAATTTTAATCCACGGTTTTGACTGTGGATTTTTTATTAAAACAAACCAACAACAAAAAACTACAAACACCAATGAGTGATGCTATTAAACACGAATGTGGAATTGCACTTGTTCGATTAAAAAAGCCTTTACAATTTTATAAAGACAAATACGGATCTGCTTTTTACGGAATTAATAAAATGTATTTATTAATGGAAAAACAGCACAATCGTGGACAAGATGGCGCAGGTTTTGCCAGCGTAAAGTTCAATGTTGAACCCGGTACGCGCTATATCAGTAGAGTTCGCTCTAATAAATCGCAACCGATACAAGATGTTTTCGCCCAAATTAATGACCGTTTAAATACTGTTTTAGAGCAAAATCCTGATAAGAAAGAGGACGTAGCATGGCAAGAAGAAAATATGCCCTACGTCGGAAATCTATTTCTAGGACACGTTCGTTATGGAACTTTTGGTAAAAATAGTATCGAAAGTGTACATCCTTTTTTACGTCAAAGTAATTGGAAACACAAAAATTTAATCGTTGCTGGTAACTTTAATATGACAAATTCTAAGCAATTGTTAGATGAATTGGTTGAATTAGGACAACATCCAAAAGAGTTTACAGATACGGTCACTGTGATGGAAAAAATTGGTCACTTTTTAGAAAATGAAGTGGGTAAATTATATCAACAAGCAAAAAAAGAAGGATATAATAAAAAAGACGCTTCCCGTTTTATAGAAGAAAATTTAAGTATTAAAAAAGTACTTCAAAGGTCTTCAAAAAATTGGGATGGTGGTTATGCAATGGCAGGTTTAGTAGGGCATGGAGATGCTTTTGTTTTGAGAGACCCTAACGGAATTAGGCCTACTTATTTTTATGAAGATGACGAAGTCGTTGTGGTTGCTTCTGAAAGACCAGTGATTCAAACGGTTTTTAATGTAAATATTGAGGACGTAAAAGAATTAGAAAGAGGACATGCTTTAATCATTAAGAAAAACGGGGAAACATCCATCGAATTAATCAATGAACCGCAAGGAAAATTATCTTGTTCTTTTGAGCGCATTTACTTTTCTAGAGGAAGTGACGCAGGTATTTATAAAGAACGTAAAGATTTAGGGAAAATAGTATTTCCAAAAATTTTAAAATCGATCAATAGCGATATTTCTAATACTGTATTTTCTTATATCCCAAATACTGCAGAAACGTCTTTTTATGGAATGACAGAAGCTGCTGAAGATTTATTAAATGAACAAAAAACAGCACAGATTTTAGCAGGTGGAAAAAATTTATCAGCAAAGAAAGTTACCGAAATTCTTTCTGAAAGACCTCGCTTCGAAAAAATTGCAATTAAAGATGCAAAACTAAGAACTTTTATTGCAGACGACAGCAGTAGAGATGATTTGGTAGAACATGTTTACGACATTACCTATGGCGTTGTAAAACCTACAGACAATCTTGTTATTATTGACGATAGTATCGTAAGAGGAACTACTTTAAAGAAAAGTATCATTAGAATTTTAGACCGATTGAGTCCAAAAAAAATCGTCGTGGTTTCTTCTGCACCTCAAATTCGATACCCAGATTGTTACGGAATTGACATGGCACGAATAGACGCTTTTATTGCGTTTAAAGCGGCTATTGCGTTACTAAAAGATACCAATCAATATCATATAGTTACTGAGGTTTACGAGAAATGTAAAGCACAGCAACCTAAAACAGATATAGAAATTGTCAACTATGTTAAAGGAATTTATAGCCCTTTTACAGCAGAAGAAATTTCTAAAAAAATTGCAGAAATGTTAAAAACTGCCGACATTAAGGCGGAAGTTGAAGTCATCTATCAATCTATTGAAGGCTTGCACAAAGCGTGTCCAGACAATCTTGGTGACTGGTATTTTACTGGAAACTACCCAACTCCTGGTGGACGTAGAGTTGTAAACGAAGCTTTTATTAACTTTTACGAAGGAAATAACAAAAGAGCCTATTAATTAGCGTTCTCTTTTTATAAAACAATAAAAACCTCAACTTAATGAGGTTTTATATTCTATTAAATGCTCTAAAAAGCATACTATAGTTGCGCAACAATATTTTTAATGAGTCAAACATTGCTTTCTTCCCCTTTACAGGGCTTTACGGATTTTAAATTTAGAAATGCATTTCATCATTTTTTTGGGGGAATAGACACTTTCTATTCGCCATATATTCGGTTAAATGGAAAAATGGTGATAAAAAACTCCTACCAAAGAGATCTTCTTCCAGAAAATAACACGACCCTAGAAGTAATTCCTCAAATTATCACCAATGATGCAGAAGAATTTCTATTCGTTTCAAAATATGTACAAGAATTGGGCTACAAAGAATTGAACTGGAATTTGGGCTGTCCGTATCCAATGGTTACCAAACGAGGGATGGGTTCTGGGTTGATTAGCGATGCGGAAAAAATAAATAACATTCTTCATCGAGTGCATAATGAATCTGACATTCTTGTTTCAATGAAGATGAGAATGGGCTATGAAGCTCCTGAAGAAATCTTGGATGTTTTGCCAATTCTAGATAGCTATCCTTTAAAGAATATTGCAATTCATGCTAGAATTGGCAAACAGTTATACAAAGGAGGAACCAATTTAGAAGCATTCCAAAAGTGTTTGGATAATAGTAAACACAAAATGTATTATAATGGAGATATTACTTCTGTTGCTACATTTAAAAAATTACAAGAACGCTTTCCAAGCATCGATCACTGGATGATTGGACGCGGTTTAATTGCAGATCCTTTCTTACCAAGTATGCTTAAAAATAACACTGATGAATACCCAAAAAACAGATTCGATATCTTCAATGAATTTCACGATCGTATTTTTGAAGAATATGATGCGGCGCTTTCTGGCCCCACCCCTATTAAAATGAAAATGCTTGGCTTTTGGGAATACTTTTCTCAAAGTTTTTCAAATCCTCAGAAGACATATAAAAAAATTAAAAAGGCAGGAAATGCTAAAGCTTATGCAATTGCAGTGAGAGAAATTATTAAAGAAGCAAAAAACAGTTCCTAATTAGTGAAACACCTTTTAAAGAAAAGGCTTCGCTAAATCAGCTTTCCTTATTAAAATCACTTACAATCTTTGCAACAACTGCATCCGTTCTTTCTCTATTAATATCATATTTGAGACTTATCCCTTCCTTTTCTGGAAATTGTTCAATCGTAACCGTTGTGGATGGAAATGCAAAATCTACGCCTAATTCTTTTGCTAATTTTACAATTGAAATGTGCAATCGGTGTTTAGAAGATTGTTCTATCCCCCAAGCTAAACTTTTAAAATATACATTGATCATAATTAACAACGCAGAATCTCCAAAACCTGTAAATTCTACATTAAAAGAATCTGAACGTGTTTCTGGATGTGCAATGATCAATTCTCGAACGCCTTTTACAAAAGCTTCAATCAATTCTGGTGGTGTATCATAGCGAAGACCTAAATTCGTATTATATCGTCTAAACAAACGCAACCCTTTATTATTGATTACAATTTCAGACAATTTACTATTCGGTATTTGGTATACTGAAGTATCTGCCGCACGAACACTTGTCGATCTAAAACCAACTTTTTCTACGGTACCCACTACTTCTCCTGCTTCAATCCAATCTTCAATATGAAAAGGTTTGTCAAGAAAAATCATAATAGTTCCTATCAAATTTTTCACGGTATCTTGGGAAGCTAAGGCTACTGCCAAACCTCCAATTGTTGCACCAGCTAATATGGTCGTAGCATCTACTCCAAAAAGAACCAACAATTTAAAAACTCCAAAGACAATAACTAACCCCGTAAAGAAACTATCTAAAATAGGGACTAACTGATCGTCTAATCTTCCATGGGTTTTTTGGGCAAATTCTCCGTAGATAAACATGACGACTTGCACTAACTTCAAGAAAACATAAATCCAAAAGATTGTTTCGGCAATATGTAACAACAAAAGTACCCAGGTATTAATATCTAAACCGAATTGTAGGGAGGGAAAAATTTTATTTACAAATGCGACACTTACTAACAAACTGATAGGGTGTGCTAATTTTTTTAGTATTTTATTTACTTCTAAGTTGGTGTTTTTTGTAATTTGATGTTGGATCTTTCGTAATAGAGAAAAAACAATTCTCTTTACAATTAAAAAGATAAAATACGCCAAAACGAGCATGAATAAAAAACCTATAAATTGCCATAATTCTAGTCCGAATATTTTTTTATGACCTGAAATAGGAATTAAACTTTGTGTTTTCTGAACATACCATGGATAGACTTCTTTGTACAAATTTTCAATTTTCGAGACTGTTTCAGAGGAATAATACCAATTATTTTCAATTTTTTCTAAATAAATTTGAGGCATTCTCTGAGGAAATAATACATATCTGAAGTAGGAAGAATAACCAATAGTATCTTTATAATTTGGATTTGTTGGTATTTTATTTACATCTACATACAAACCTTTACCATCTAATACTTGTTTTATTTTTAAGGCTTTTTTAATTGCTTCATCTTCTGAAAGTCCTAAAATTGTTTTTGCTGCTTTTTTAGGCTCATAAGAGTCTGTTTGTAAAAAATGTAAATGTGTAAAAACGGCCGCATGCGGATTACTTATGTCTACAGGAATACTATCTTGAGCAACGGTAAACATTGGCATCAATAAAAGGAACCACAAAAAAAATTTCATATTTACTTTGTTAAAAATGTGTTTGTAAAAAAACAAATTTAAACCTTTTCTTTTTTTCATTGTCATAGATGTATCATAAAAATAAAAAAAATGATGAAAAAAGTAATCACACTATTCGTACTTGTATTCGCTTTTACATTTTCAACACAAGGGCAAAATAAGAAAGCTAAAAGAGCGTCAAAATTAACGATTGAACAACAGACAACTTTAGCAGTAAAAAAAATGACCTTGGCTTTGGATTTATCTGAAAAACAACAAAATGATATCAAACCAATTTTAATGGCTAAGATAACGGAGAGAAAAATGGCTATAAAAAAGAGAAAAGCAGCCAAAAAAGCTAAAGAAAGACCTTCTGCTGATGAGATTTACGAAATGAAAATAAAGCAGTTAGACGGTTTGATATTGATAAAGAGCAAGATGAAAAACATTTTGGATGAAAAGCAATATGAGCGGTTTGAAGAAATGCAAAAAAGAAGAATGAAAATGGCTTTGAAAAAGAAGAAGATGAGGAAAGGTAAAGAAATTCAGGCGAGTAAATAGTCTCGGTTGATTTTTTTGTTCGTTGTTTAAAAATCCAATTTCTTATTTTAAATTGGTGTCATTTATGAACTTGTATTTGCGTTAGGGATTGAAACGGCATCCTTTTTTTTAAACGAAGTAGCGTTTTGGTTAATATTAAGATTACCACAGAAAGTGAAAAAGATTCTTTGAAATGACATGAAAAAAGATACAGTGGAAAGCCCGACCTTTATGGAACGCCCAAGTTTTAATCTCATTTTAAAAGAAAATCAGTCCCAATTTTTTATTCTTTAAACCAACTTGAATATTCTAAATAATTGGTCGCAATTCTATTGATCTCTCCAGAAATTAATTCTTGGGAAATATCTTTTACTTTTTTGGCAGGAACTCCAGCATAAATACTACCACTTGCTACTTTTGTATTCTTAGTTACCACTGCTCCTGCAGCAATAATTGAATTGGACTCAACCACACAATCGTCCATAATAATAGCTCCCATACCTACTAAAACATTATCGTGAATTGTGCAACCATGTACGATTGCATTGTGCCCAATTGAAACATTATTACCGATTGTTGTTGGCGATTTTTGATAGGTTGCATGGATGACAGCACCGTCTTGAATGTTGACTTTATTGCCAATTTTTATAAAATGTACATCGCCACGAATTACTGCATTGAACCAAATACTACATTCTTTTCCTAGTGAAACCTCCCCAACAATAGTTGCGTTTTCTGCGATATAACAATCTGCTGGTATTTGTGGATGTTTACCTTTTACGGGTTTAATTATTGGCATAATTTTTTTGTTTTTAATCGAATTTGTATATAACTCAATTCATCATTAGATCTGAATTTTCACCACCAAACCTTCATTGGATCTTACATTAAAAACAGTTTCGTCTTCAAAAATTAAATACTGCCCTTTTATCCCCACTAACGTTCCAGTATAATTAGGTGTTTTTATCAAGTTCAAACTTTTTGGTTTTTCGGGGTATTTTTTAACGGGAAAGTTAATCTTAGTTTCCGTATTATTTTCAATAAAATATGCTGCTGCTTCCTCAGGAATAAACTCTTTAAGCTTGTCTCTCCATGTTTGTAAATTTGCCGCTTCAAAATCATTCTTTAACATTTTGCGCCAATTGGTTTTATCCGCAACATGTGCTTTTAAGGCGACTTCTGTAATTCCTGCTAAATAACGATTAGGGGCTTCTACAATTTCGATTGCTTCGTGCGCTCCTTGATCTATCCAACGCGTAGGCACTTGCTGCTTTCTTGTTACCCCAACTTTCACATTGCTAGAATTCGCCAAATACACAATATGTGGTTTCAATTGTACTGATTTTTCGTAAGTTAGATCTCTATCTTCTATGCCTAAATGGGCTTTACTTAATTCAGGACGCAGAATCCAATCGCCAGCATTTGGCGTATCAAAAAAACAAGATTTACAAAAACCTTGTCGATAAATTTGTTTTTCTAAATGACAATTTAAACATTCATAGGTGATAAAACTAATTGCTATTTCTTTATTCAATAACTGATTCATGTTTATAAAATCAGTTTTCATATCTAAATAATACTGAATTTCCTTCCCATTTTCAGTTAACATTTTTTTTAAAACTCCTTGATAGTTCATATGAAATATTTTACTACTTTTAGTCTTGGTTTATAAAAGTATTTTCGATGTAAAAATCGAATGAAACAAACTTACGAATTTCTATGGCGTTTCAAATTATCAATTCTATAATTTCTTGGTTTTTAAAAAAACGAAAGCATCAGATAGCCTTGTTTTTAAAATATCCTGTAGATGTTCAAGAGGAATTGCTTTTGCATCTTTTAAAGGCTGCTAAAAACACAGAATTTGGTATCAAAAAAAGATTTTCATCTATCAACAATTATGCGGAATTTTCGGAAAATGTTCCTATTCAGGAATACGAAACTTTTGAGCCTTTAATAGAACGTTGTAGAAATGGGGAACAAAATTTATTTTGGCCAACAGAGATAAAATGGTTTGCAAAATCTAGTGGAACTACCAATGCAAAAAGTAAATTTATACCTGTTTCTGAGGAAGCTTTAAGGTATTGTCACATGAAAGCAGGCAAAGACATGTTGTGTTTATATATTAATAATAACAAGGATACTCAGCTTTTTACGGGTAAAGGTTTGCGGTTAGGAGGAAGCTCTGAAGTGTACCATGACAATGGCTCTCATTTTGGAGATTTGTCTGCTATTATTATAGAAAACATGCCTTTTTGGGCAGATTTTAGTTCCGCCCCAAGTCAGGAAGTTGCGCTAATGAGCGATTGGGAAACTAAAATGGATGCTATTATCGATGAAACCATTACTGAAAATATTACAAGTTTAGCAGGCGTACCCAGTTGGATGTTGGTTTTATTGAATCGTATTTTGGAGAAAACAGGCAAAGAAAATATTCTAGAAGTCTGGCCAAATTTAGAAGTTTATTTTCATGGGGGTGTAAACTTCAATCCTTATAGGGCTCAGTATCAAAAAATTATACCAAAAGCTAATTTTAAATACTATGAAACCTACAATGCTTCTGAAGGTTTTTTTGCAATTCAAGATCGAAATAACTCAAAAGAGTTGTTATTGATGTTGGACTATGGAATTTTCTATGAGTTCATTCCTATGGATAAATATGAGGGTGAAAATTCAAAAACAATACCACTCTCTGAAGTAAAAAAAGAAATTAATTATGCGATTCTAATTACTACAAATAGTGGTTTATGGCGTTATCTAATTGGTGACACCGTTAAGTTTACAGCGACAGATCCCTATAGAATTAAAATCACGGGACGTACAAAACATTTTATCAACGCTTTTGGTGAAGAGTTAATTATTGAGAATGCGGAAGAAGGCTTGAAAATGGCTTGTGAAAAAACCAACGCGATCATTAAAGAATATACAGTTGCCCCTATTTTTATGGACGGCACAAAAAGTGGCGGCCATGAATGGATTATTGAGTTTGTAGAAGCCCCAGAAAGCTTGTCTTTTTTCACTATAATTTTAGACAATACATTAAAAGCGATTAACTCAGATTACGAAGCTAAACGCTATAAAAACATGACGCTAATGCTTCCTAAAATCCATAGTGTTCGTAAAGGTTTTTTCTACGAATGGCTTAAGAAAAAAAATAAATTGGGAGGTCAGAACAAAATACCAAGACTCTCTAATTCTAGAGATTTTGTTGATGAACTTTTAAAGATTTAAAAAATGAATTCTTTCTTTGAACAAAACGCTTTTTTATTATTAGAAAATCCAGAATTAGCAAATGTGTTTGAAAATATTATGAGTTTTGAAAAATTTCCAAAACATGCTATTTTACACGAAGCTGGTAAAATTTGTAATAACATGTACATTATAACTTCTGGAATTGCTCGCGTTTTTTATTATAAAGAGGATAAAGACATTACTTGTCACTTTGCTGCTGAACAAGAAACAATTACTAGTATAGATAGTTTTATTCAGCAAAAAAAAAGCAAATATAATATTGAAGCTTTAGAAGATGTAGAGGTTTTAAAAATTTCACATTCAGATTTACAAAACGTATTTGAATCTAACCCTAAATACGAACGTTTTGGACGTTTATTTTTACAGCAAATTTATATGGATTTAGTTGAAAGAATAGATGATTTACAATTACATTCTGCGCAAGAACGTTACGAAACTTTGTTCGCAAAGAAACCCTACTTATTTCAACGAGTAGCTTCCAAACACATTGCTTCATTTTTAAGTATTACTCCGGAAACTTTAAGTAGAATTCGAGGTAATACCAAATAAAATTTAAACTGATTGATACTCTGTTTGAAACTCATTTAGTACCGTCTTATTTCTTGATAAATGTCAAGAATAATTTACAATTTGTAAAATATCTTTGTATCATAATTTATAAATTTATGACAATTTCAGAATCACTTCAAGAATTTTATAAAAAAAATAATTTTAAAGAAGATGGTGGTAAAAACGATGCTTTTTTTGAACTAAAATTTAAACTCTTCACTTTAAAATTACCCAATTCTAAATTTAGAAAAGAAGTAATCCATATTCATGACATTCAGCACGTCTTGTACAACTGTAACACTAGCTGGAAAGGCGAAGCATTTATTGCTGGGTGGGAAATAGGTACAAAAATATGGAAGCATTTACCAATAGGAATGATGAGTTTGTGGGCAATGGGTTTTTCTTTGTTTATGTACCCTAAAGAGGTTTTAAAAGGATATCTGAACGGAATAAACTCAAGAGGTATTATCGGTTTAAAAATAAAGAAATTAACACTTTTAAAAATGTCCGTTTCAGAATTAAAAAAACGAATTAAGAGAAACAAAACAAAAAAAGTAAATTGGTTTTCTTTTTTGTTTTGGTGTGTTTTAAGTGAAATCATTTTTCTTTTTCCTTTACTGGTTATGGCGTTTTTTTTCTTTTAAAAAATAAAAATGACTACTATCCTACTATCAATAGTACTTTCAATTATATTCTTATTACTTAGCCTCATACACTTAAATTGGGCAATGGGTAATAAATGGGGTTTTAAAGAGGCAATACCAACAAAAGAAAACGGAGATAGGGTTTTTAACCCTAAAAATTTTGACTCGATAATAGTTGGTTTAATTCTTATTACTTTGGCTTGTTTTTATTTATTACAAGTGAATGCAATAGGATACAAACCACCAAAATGGAGTCACTTTTTTTTATGGATAATTCCTAGTCTTTTTTTACTGAGAGCAATTGGAGATTTTAAATATGTTGGTTTTTTTAAAAGTATAAAAACCACACTATTTGCAAAATGGGATAGCAAATTATTTTCTCCTTTATGTTTAAGTATTAGTATTATTGGTTTTTTAATTGTCTTTTTAAACTAAATCTTTCGTTCCACAACATAATCAATCATTGTAACCAAAGAGCTTTTATATTCAGATCCTGGAAAATCTTCAAGAATTGCCAAAGCCTTGTTTTTGTAATCATTCATCTTGGTCATTGTGTATGCTATTCCACCATTTTCTTTTACAAAAGCAATGACTTCTTTTACACGTTTTTTGTCTTTATTGTGTTTTTTTATAGAATTAATCAACCAAGATTTCTCTTTTTTAGTACATGTATTTAAAGTATGAATTAAGGGCAACGTCATTTTTTGTTCTTTAATATCGATACCCGTTGGTTTTCCTATTTTGGCATCAGAATAATCAAATAAATCGTCTTTAATTTGAAAGGCAACACCAATATATTCTCCAAATTTTCTCATTTTCCGAATACAATCTTGGTTTGCACCAACAGAAGCAGCTCCAATACCACAACAAGCAGCAATTAATGTTGCGGTTTTTTTTCTAATAATATCAAAATAAACAGCCTCTGTAATATCTAATTTCCTAGCTTTTTCTATTTGCAATAATTCACCTTCACTCATTTCGCGAACGGCTATGGAAATTAATTTCAACAAATCAAAGTCATTATTATCAATAGATAATAAGAGTCCTTTTGATAATAAAAAATCACCCACTAAAACAGCAATTTTGTTTTTCCACAGTGCATTTACAGAGAAAAAACCTCTACGCCTGTTGCTTTCGTCGACAACATCATCATGAACTAAAGTTGCTGTATGAATTAACTCAACAACAGAAGCGCCTCTGTAAGTCCGCTCATCAAAACCACCATTAGAAACCATCTTTGCGACTAAAAAAACAAACATTGGTCGCATTTGTTTTCCTTTCCTACGCACTATATAATAAGTAATTCTGTTTAAAAGTGGAACCTTAGACAACATGGCATCCTTGAACTTTTTTTCAAAAAGTTCCATCTCAGTTAAAATGGGAAGTTTAATTTGTTCTACTAGATTCATTTACTACAAAAATACTAAATATAAATAAGAAGTCATTGATTTAAAAGAAGTTGAAAATCAGTGAAATTTGAGTTTTTTAAGCTTTATTTGCCAATTGCCCACAAGCAGCATCAATATCTTTACCTCTACTTCTTCTTACGTTTACAGTAATGTCATGCATTTCTAAGTTAGAAATATAATTATTGATTGCTGCCGAACTTGCTTGTTGAAACTCGCCGTCATCAATAGGATTGTATTCTATTAAATTCACTTTACAAGGCACCGCTTTACAGAAATTGACTAAAGCTTTTATGTCTTCTTTTTGGTCGTTAATTCCTTTCCAAACAATGTATTCGTAAGTAATTTCTCGTTGGGTTTTTTGGTACCAATACTCCAAAGATTCGCGTAAATCTTTTAAGGGAAACGTTGTATTGAATGGCATTATTGAAGTCCTAACTTCATCTATAGCAGAGTGTAAAGAAACCGCTAAATTGAATTTAACTTCTTCATCTGCCATCATTTTTATCATTTTTGGCACGCCAGAAGTAGAGACGGTAATTCTTTTTGAAGACATCCCTAAACCCTCTGGAGAGGTAATCATTTCTATAGATTTCATCACGTTTTTATAGTTCATTAAGGGTTCTCCCATTCCCATAAAAACGATGTTTGTCAATTTTTTTTGATGATACAATCTACTTTGTTTGTCTATCACAACAACTTGATCGTAAATTTCATCAGGATTTAAATTACGCATTCTTTTTAAACGTGAAGTTGCACAGAATAAACAATCTAAACTACAACCAACTTGACTAGAAACACAAGCTGTTGTTCTTTTTTCTGTGGGTATTAAAACAGATTCAACCACAAAACCATCGTGTAATTTAATTCCATTTTTTATAGTTCCATCCTTACTTTTTTGCATAGAATCTACTTTGATATGATTGATTACAAAGTTTGCTTCTAACATTTCTCTAGTTTCTTTAGAAATGTTTGTCATCGCTTCAAAAGTATGCAAAGACTTACTCCAAAGCCACTCATAAACTTGATTTCCTCTAAAAGATTTATCGCCATTTTCTACAAAAAAATCACGTAATTGTTCTTTAGTTAAGGCTCTTATGTCTTTCTTTTTATCCAAAATAGAAAATTATTAAAGATTAAAAAACTATTAAAAACTGAAAGATTAAAAAGAAACTTAGTGAAAAATAATTCACAAAAAAACTGGCACTTAAAGTTAAGAACCAGTTTCATTTAATCTTTTAATATTTCAATTCGTAAATGGTTTAATATTTCAATCTCTCAATTAAAAATTATATAATTAACATAGCATCTCCATACGTAGAAAACCTATATTTTTCTTTTATTGCTATTTGGTATGCTTCCATTACAAAATCATAACCCCCAAATGCAGCTGCTTGCATTAATAAGGTAGATTTAGGTGTGTGAAAGTTGGTAATCATTGCAGTTGCAATACTAAAATCATGCGGAGGAAAAATAAATTTATTTGTCCAACCTGTAAACCCATTCAATTCTCCTTTAGATGAAACTGAAGATTCTATGGTTCTCATTACCGTTGTACCAACAGCACAAACTCTTCTTTTCTCTTTTTTTGCGATGTTAATTTTAGCTGCAGTTGCATCTGAAATAACAATTTGCTCAGAATCCATTTTATGCTTTGATAAGTCTTCAACCTCTACAGGACTAAATGTACCTAAACCAACATGTAATGTCGTTTCTGCAAACTCAATTCCTTTAATTTCTAGACGCTTAATTAAATGTTTAGAAAAGTGTAAACCAGCACTGGGTGCTGCTACAGCTCCTTCATGTTTTGCAAAAATAGTTTGGTATCGTTCATCATCTAAAGCTTCTACCTCTCTACCAATACCTTTTGGTAGTGGAGTTTGACCTAATTGTAATAATTTTGCTCTAAATTCTTCATAAGAACCTTCAAATAAGAAACGTAAAGTTCTTCCTCTGGAGGTTGTATTATCAATAACCTCAGCGACGAGACTATCATCTTCACCAAAAAACAATTTATTACCTATTCTGATTTTTCTAGCAGGATCTACTAAAACATCCCATAATCTATTTTCAGCATTTAATTCTCTTAATAAAAAAACCTCTATTCTAGCACCTGTTTTTTCTTTGTTACCAAACATTCTTGCAGGAAAAACTTTGGTATTATTTAACATCATAACATCCCCTTCATCGAAGTAATTTATAACGTCTTTAAAAACCTTATGTTCTATGGTACCTTCTTTTCTGTTCAAAACCATTAAACGAGATTCGTCTCTATGTTCTGTAGGATATTGAACTAATAACTCTTCAGGTAATTCAAATTCAAAATGCGATAATTTCATATATTTTTGGGTATAAGACGGCAAATATACGATATCGGAATAGGCGTTGTCAAGTGTTTGACTGTTTATTTACACTTTATCTATTTTAATGCCAATTTGCTGCATGTCATCCCAAAATTTTTGATACGACTTTGTTACCACTTCTGCTTCTAAAATTTTAATGGGAACTTTCAATGCCAAAGGAGCAAAAGCCATTGCCATTCTATGATCTTTATACGTTTTTATAGCAACATTTGAATTTATTTTCGAAGAGATTTTTAAGTGTAAACTCTTGTCTGTCACAGAAATATTAGCGCCTAAATTTGTCAATTCTTCTTTGAGTGCTTCCAGTCTGTCTGTTTCTTTAATTTTTAAGGTATGAAGCCCCACTAAATTACAGGCAATATTTTCTGAAAAACAAGTTACAGCAATTGTCTGCGCAATATCTGGTGCGTTTTTCAAATCAATTTCTAACGTTTCTTTTTTAGTTGCACGCTCTTTTCTTAAGGTGATAAAATTCTCACCGAAAATAGTTGCTACTCCAAAATGTTGGTAGATTTCTGCCAAACAAGAATCTCCTTGTAAACTTTCTTTTTTATACG
>Ga0115569_10001454_pt1 | contig 18325 bp, 17 predicted proteins | sample COGITO_mtgs_1205_2_FD_87295 | JGI IMG/M metagenome (GOLD analysis project Ga0115569, IMG submission 87295) | Pelagic marine microbial communities from North Sea - COGITO_mtgs_120503 | ecosystem: Environmental > Aquatic > Marine > Epipelagic | place: Germany:Helgoland, sampling site Kabeltonne... | reverse complement strand
TTTTTTTCTTCCTTTTGGATGGCATTTCTTCCAATCGTGCATTTAATGAGTCTAGTTTTTGAGACGCAATCTGCGCAAACGGGTACGCCTTAAAAACTTTTCTGCGAAACCATAAATAATATCGAATATCATTTCTAGAATTAAACTTATGTTTTGGCAGCAAAGAAAATTCATTTAGGTTTATCGTGAGTGTGTCTCCTGGTTTTACCAAAACATATTCATCTATATTGTCCAACAAAGAACTTGTTGCTCTCTTTTGTGAAAAAGAGAACAATGAAATTGTTATGATATATAGGTAGAATATTTTTTTCAAATTGTATTTATCTTTTTACTGGACAGGAATGGAGCATATATCGTTATTAAGGTTGCGAAAAAAAAAACAAATTATTATTCTTTAGAAATTCTGTCGATTAAATCTTGCTCAGAAATAATTTCTATTCCTAAATTTTCTGCTTTGGCTAACTTACTAGGCCCCATATTATCTCCTGCAATTATAAAATTGGTTTTTTTAGAGATTGAGGAACTTACTTTACCCCCATTATCCTCGATGGATTTTTTGAGTTCATTTCTACTCATTTGATGAAAAACACCTGAAACGACAAAGATTTGTCCTGCTAATTTATTTGTTTGATTTTCTAAACTTTCTGCAGAAACCTCTAACTGTACTCCATAAGATTTTAATCTGTTTATTAATTGAATATTTCCTAAATCGAATGAAAAATCAATGATACTTTGTGCAATTCTATCTCCAATTTCATCAACAGTAATTAATGTTTCGAAATCTGAAGTCATTAAATTGTCTATCGATTTAAAATGTTTTACCAACTTTTTAGCCACTGTTTCACCTACAAAACGAATTCCGAGCGCAAATAATACTTTTTCAAACGGAATTTCTTTAGATTTTTCAATTCCAACAATCATATTTTGGGCAGATTTTTCTGCCATTCTTTCTAACGGAATTACTTGTTCAACTTTTAAATCGTATAAATCTGCGTAATTCTGAATTAAACCTTCCTTTCTTAATAAATCTACAGTTTCGCCACCCAAACCATCTATATCCATGGCTTTTCTGCTAATATAATGCTGAATTCTTCCGGTAATTTGAGGTGCACAGCCAAATTCGTTTGGACAATAATGTTTGGCATCGCCTTCTGTTCTAATCAATTCAGTATCACATTCAGGGCAATGTTCGGCATATTTTGTAGCTACTAAATTTGCTGGCCTTTTAGAAAAGTCAACCGCTATAATTTTGGGTATAATTTCTCCTCCTTTTTCCACAAAAACAACATCACCTTCTCTAATGTCTAACTTTTCTATTTGGTCCGCATTGTGCAAAGAAGCTCTTTTAACTGTTGTACCTGCTAATTGAACAGGTGCTAAATTTGCAACAGGCGTTATTGCGCCTGTTCTTCCAACTTGATAGGTAATTTCATGTAAAACTGTAGCAACTTGTTCCGCTTTAAATTTGTAGGCAATTGCCCATCTTGGCGCTTTAGAGGTATACCCTAATTCTTCTTGTTGCTGTAGATTGTTTATTTTTATGACTACCCCATCTGTTTCATAAGGCAAATCGTGTCTTTTAGTATCCCAATTTTTAATGAAATTAAAAACTTCATCAATGGATTTTGCTAAAGTGATGGTTTTTGGAACCTTAAAGCCAATTTTTCTTGCGCCTTCTAAACTCTCAAAATGTGTTTTGTATTTGCGTTCTTCAGTTACAACTTGATATAACAAACAATCTAATGGTCGTTTTGCAACTTCCGCACTGTCTTGTAATTTTAAACTTCCACTTGCGGTATTTCTTGGATTTCTATATTCTTCTTCTCCGTTTGCCACGCGTTCTGTGTTCATTTTATTGAAACCTTCTATGGGTAAAATAATTTCTCCACGCATTTCAAAATTGGATACAAAATCTCCATCAAGGGTTAATGGAATAGAAAGAATTGTCTTTATATTGGGTGTAACATCATCTCCTTGAAAACCATCTCCACGGGTTACTGCTTTTATAAATTGTCCGTTTTGGTATGTTAAGTTAATCGAAGCGCCATCAAATTTCAACTCGCAGGTGTAGCTTGTTTCCGTCGTTCCTAAAACTTTCTGAACTCGTTTTTCCCAATCTAATAAATCTTCTTTAGAATATGAATTGTCTAAAGAATACATTCTATTTTTATGAACAACTGTTTCAAAATTTTTGGTGATTGCACCCCCTACCCTTTGTGTTGGTGAATTTGCATCAAAAAACTGTGGATTTTCTATTTCTAATTTTTCTAACTCTTTAAGTTGGATATCGAAATCGAAATCTGAAATTGAAGCGTTATCTAGTACATAATAATTGTAGTTATGTGAGTTTAATGCTACACGAAGTGAAATTATTTTTTCTTGAATTGTCATAATATATCTAAAGAAACACTTATTTTTGGGATGAAAAGAATGTGTTTTAATATTTTTTTTCAAAAATGATTCAAATAAATGAAATACGCTATAAAAATACATAAAATTTCTACAGTGAACACACTTCCCAGTGCTTGGAATCTAAACGATTATAAACAACTTTTAGGGCGCTTTAATTTTACAGATGCAGAAAGTAGTGATCTTTTAGAGTTAGAAGAATTTTTATTTATGGTTATTGGAGAGACTGAACCGAATGAAGCCGCAGCTATTGTGTTAGATTATAAACTTTCTAAGGATTTAAGTAAAGGCCAAATTGACCAATTATCTCATGAAATGTTGTCGGATAGAATCTCTGAAGAATATCCAAAAATAGGACTACACAAGGATTTGTTTTCTGTAAATCAACTTTTATACCATGCATACAATGGGAAATTTCTTAATACAGAAGCTACTATTGTAAAATTTGATATTGTTGCGCTGGCAAATGCTGATGAAAGCATAACAAAAGAAGTTGTGTTGAAATGTTTCACCAAAAACTTAGATAGTCATAATATCATTATCAGATTGTTTAGAGATCAATTAAATGGCAATGAAGCCTTTAAAGAAGCTAATGATATTATTTGGGATTTACAAAAAGAGGGAAATTCATACACAATGATTACTTCTGATTATTGGATGTCTAAAAACGAATTTTTAGTAGGTGAATTTGAAACTTCTATTCAGTTTTTTGAGGAAGCATGATTTTAGAATTGGATTTACTTTAAGTGTCTTTAACAAGTTTAACCCTGATTAAAACGACAGTTTTTTATTGAACTTATTTGTCTTATTAAACGATATTGAGTTATTTATATTTTAATTCATCTAAAGCATCCAACGAATGTGTTTTTTATGTGTGATAATGTAACTGTTGATTCTGGAGATATAAAGGGTATTCCTAAACCTAAACCTCTCAACAAAAATAAAACACCAATAAAAACCACGATATAAGGTATGATTTTCTGAATTTTAGCTCGCCAAAATAAGTTTGAAAAATTACCTACATACGCAACAACAGTCATTAAAGGTATTGTTCCTAAACCAAAAAGAAACATATATAAACTTCCTTGAAGCGCATTACCCATTGTTAAGGCTCCAAAAACTGCCATATATACCAATCCGCAAGGAAGAAAACCATTTAAAAATCCAATAGTAAAAAAAGTATCATTTTCTTTTTTAATTAATTCTTTTCCTAAGTTACTTTTAATTTTTATAAAAAATTTATTAATAAAGTTTGTTAGATGAAACCTTTTAAAAACTTTAGGTAGTAAAATAATAAAAATCATTAAAAGCCCAACAATTACTGATATGGTTTGTTGAAAACCAAAAAGATAAAAGCCTTTACCCAATAAGCCAAACAATAAACCTATTAAGCTATAGGTAAATAATCTACCTAAATGATAACTACTGATTTGAAAAAATTGTTTTAACTTATTTTTTCTATTTAATGGCAACATAAATGCTATGGGCCCACACATACCAATACAGTGAAAACTACCTAATAAACCAAGTATGAGTGCAGATAACAACACCTAGTATACAATTTTTTCTTTAACCAAGTATTCTGTTTTTTTATATCGCCAAGAGATATCAATGTTCCAACGACCATCTAATAAACGTTCCTCAGGCACGAGCAAATATGTCTTAGAAATTGAAAAAGGTATTTCAAAATCTAATTGTTTATTAGATGGTCTATATAGGAACACTTTTCCTTTAATTTCTTTAGATGTAAAGTCTTTAGGCAATTCAATTTTCAACCCTTTTGTTGTTTTTTTAATTGTAACTTTGTTTTTTAATGCTGCTGCATTTTTTTTAGCATTAATCTCATTTTGAAAATTCAATTCTTTTTGGTAATATTTTTCTGTAACTAAATCATGACTATAATTATTACTTGTACTCATTGTAATAACAAAATACATAATAAAGCCTATAAAGCTTACTAATGCAATAACAATCCCTGTTCCCCAGTTAAATTTCATATTTTCTTTTTTTAACGATAACTTCTTGGACTTAAAAAGTTTGTAATTGTAGTTTCTATCAATTCATTTCCACTATAAACACCAATCTCTAATTTATCTTTATCGCTTTTTAACAAAGCTGTATTTAATTCTATAAACAAAGTTCCTTCCGCTAAGCCTTGTTTTGGAATCACAAAATTATGATTAGACACCAATTTGATTTCACCTTTATGTGACAAAATTTTATAGCTAACGTCTTTAATTTCTTTATTGGTTTTATTTATTACTTTAAACGTATACACATTACTGATAATGTTATTTTCTTTATACTGATATAATTGCCCTGGCAATCTTAAAATAGTTGCTTCTACATCATTTCTTAAAAATAACATCCCTATAAAAGCGCCAATTAAAATTAACAATACTGCTGAGTATCCTTTTATTCTTGGAAAAAATTCGAATGGTTTCTTTTTTGCAATATTTTCTTCACTTGCATATCTGATTAACCCTTTTGGTAAACCAACATTTTCCATCATATGATCACATTCATCAATACAAGCTGTACAGTTAACACATTCCAATTGAGTTCCGTTTCTAATATCTATTCCTGTAGGACAAACATGAACACATTGTTTACAATCGATACAATCTCCCTTTCCTAATTCACCTCTATCTTCATTTTTTTTAAATTTGGCTCTACCTTTTTCCCCTTCTCCTCTTACGTAATCATAGGCAATATTAATGGTTTTATTATCTAAAAGGACACCTTGTAATCTTCCATAAGGACAGGCTATAATACATACTTGTTCTCTAAACCAAGCAAATACAAAGTAAAAAATACTTGTAAAAATTATTAATGAAATTAACGTATTAAGGTTACCAAGCGGGTTGCCTGTTACATAATCAATAACAGTATCTCCACCAATTAAATAAGCTAAAAAAACATTTGCAATTAAGAATGAAATAATAAAAAAGACACCCCATTTTAATAGTCTTTTTTTAATTTTTTCAGCATTCCAAGGTTGTTTTTCTAATCGTATCTGTTTTCCTCTATCACCATCAATCCAATATTCTATTTTTCTGAAAACCATTTCTAAAAAAATGGTTTGTGGGCAAATCCATCCACAGAAAATTCTACCAAAAACAACTGTAAATAAAATAACAAAAACCACACCTATAATCATCGAAATGAGAAGTAAATGAAAATCTTGCGGCCAAAAAGGAAAGCTAAAAATATGAAATTTACGTTCTAAAATATTAAAAAGTAAAAACTGATTTCCGTTAATTTTTAGAAACGGTGCAGCTACTAAAAAAGTAAGTAAGAAATAACTTACCCATGTTCTGAATTTATAAAATTTTCCGCTTGGTTTTTTAGGATACACCCAAGAACGTTTTCCTTGCTCATTGATAGTACCAATGCTATCTCTAAATCTTTCGCTATCGAGGGGTTCCATTATCAAAAACTAATTTACATTTTCTACTTCTTCTTGCCAAAGTTCACCTTCTTTTACCTTAGGTTTGTCAGGTCTTGTTCCTTGCAAGGACAATATATAACTAGCTACTTTCTGAATATCTTTAGGTTTCAATACTTTTTTCCATGCAACCATTCCTTTTCCATCTCTACCTCCATTAGAAATGGTCGTAAATACATTTTTAATACCGCCACCTAATATCCAATATTCATCCGTTAAATTTGGTCCAATTCCACCACCTCCGCCTGTCATATGGCATGATGCACAATTTAATTTAAAGACAGCTTTCCCTCTATTTAAATCAGATTTTTCTGTTAATAAAGTTACATTTTCTATATCTAGAATACCCGGAGTAGACTGCTTGTATTTATTAATTTCTTTATTTGCTTGTGCAACTGCCAAATGATATTCTGTTTCTTGATTGGGTCCATCAAAAGCATGAAATCTTAGCAAATAAACAACTGCAAAAATGATTGAAGCATAAAACATATATATCCACCAAGGTGGTAAAGAATTGTTTAACTCTCTAATTCCATCGTAATTATGGTCTAAAGCAATCTCTGATTCTTGTTCTATCGGTTTCGATTTTGTCCATCTTTGAATAAAACTTTTAAATCCTGCCCATTTATCTACATCAGCAGGATTCAATCCCGCTTTTAACATTTCCAATTCTTCTATTTTATTAAGTCCTGTGATTATGAAAAATTCTTTTACAAATACAACTAAACCAAAAGTTACAATACCAATCCACACTAATATGTTCTTGTGAGAATCAATTACATGTGCCAACACAAAAGGTGTTAAAAACAAAAACAAGAATGAAATAAATGATTGAACTTTAATATAGTTTTCTGGCATTAATTCATTTGCCTTTTTAACAATTAAATTTGATAAAGCTTCTTTTAAAAACATAATTAGTCCAAAACCTACTATTACAAACCATACTAATGGATTCTCTAAAAAGTTAAATGGTTCTTTATATGCTATAAATATTTTTGAAAAAATAAAAGGCATTGAAAAAATAAAGAGAAATGAGGCTACTGATAGAATATATTTCTTCATTTTAATTTCTTTTTAATCGTTTAATGGGATGTTACTTACTTTATTAATATAATCTTTTTTAGCAGTAAAAACCCACCAAAATAACACTACAAAAAATGTGAAAAATATAATTAGAGATATCATTGGATATATCTCTATCCCTGTAATACTTTCCATATGGTTTTTTACAAATTTCAACATTCTATTCGTTTTTAGAGTTTAATATACCTTGAACATCTTTTAATTTAATATCTACCCCTAATTTTTGGATATATGCTATAAGCGCTACAATTTCTCTGTCTTTCATTTCAATAAAACTTTGACCATTTTCTCTTGCATATTTTTTATCTGCTTCATATGTTTTTGCAAAATCTGGGTCTTGATATAAATTTTGCTCTATCTTTTTTCCTTGAGCATCCATAAGGCTTTGTGCTTTTGCAATTTCTTCTTCAGAATAAGGAACTCCTAAACTTAACATGGCTTTCATTTTAGTTTCAGTATTCGATTTATCTAATTTGTTTTTTAACAACCATTGATATGCTGGCATAATAGAACCTGGTGATGTGCTTTGTGGGTCATACATATGATTTAAATGCCAACTATCTGAATACTTTCCTCCAATTCTATGCAAATCTGGTCCAGTACGCTTACTTCCCCATAAAAAGGGATGATCATAAACAAACTCTCCAGCTTTAGAATATTCGCCGTAACGTTCTACTTCACTTCTAAATGGACGGACCATTTGTGAATGACATCCAACACACCCTTCTCTAATATAGACATCTCTTCCTTCCAATTCTAGTGGTGTATATGGTTTTATACTAGTAATTGTTGGAATATTAGACTTTACTAATAAGGTGGGAACAATTTGTACAACACCACCAATTAAAATGGCAATCGTTGCATAAATGGTTAGTTTAATTGGTTTTCTTTCTAACCATGAGTGCCAAGTTTCTTTAGCTGTTCTATGTTTAGAAACTCTTTCTAACGGTGGAGCTTCTGCTAACTCATCTGCTACTGTAACCCCAGATTTAACCGTTCTAATTATATTATATAACATTACAAATGCTCCAATAATAAACATACTACCACCAATAGCACGCATCCAATACATTGGTACAATTTCATTTACAGTTTCAAGGAAGTTTCCATAGGTTAATGTTCCATCTGGATTAAATTGTTTCCACATAGATGCTTGCACAAAACCTGCAATATACATTGGCAATGCGTACATAATAATTCCGAGAGTACCAATCCAAAAATGAAAGTTAGCTAATGCTTTTGAATATAATTCTATTTTAAACAACCTTGGTACCATCCAGTAAATCATACCAAAAATAAAGAAACCATTCCACGCTAATGCACCAACATGTACGTGAGCAATAATCCAATCAGAAAAATGTGCAATTGCATTTACATTTTTAAGTGATAACATAGGTCCTTCAAAAGTTGCCATACCATAGCCTGTAATGGCGACCACCATGAATTTTAAAACTGGATCTATTCGCACTTTATCCCAAGCTCCACGTAAAGTTAATAATCCATTTATCATTCCTCCCCATGAAGGTGCTAATAGCATAATAGAAAATGCGACTCCTAAGTTTTGAGCCCAATCTGGCAATGATGTATATAATAAATGATGGGGTCCTGCCCAGATATAAATAAAGATTAAAGACCAAAAGTGCACTATTGATAATCGATAAGAATATACAGGTCTATTTGCAGCTTTAGGAACAAAATAATACATCAAACCTAAGAATGGTGTCGTCAAGAAAAATGCTACTGCATTATGACCATACCACCACTGAACAAGCGCATCTTGTACACCTGCATATACTGAATAGCTTTTTAAGAATCCAACAGGGATTGCTAAACTATTAAAAATATGTAGTACCGTAACGGTTACAAAAGTTCCTAAATAAAACCAAATAGCCACATATAAATGACGTTGTCTTCTTTGAAGAATTGTCCAGATCATGTTTACTCCAAATGCAACCCAAACTAATGCAATCGCAATATCTATTGGCCATTCTAATTCCGCATACTCTTTAGAACTTGTATATCCTAAAGGAAGTGTTATTGCAGCAGCTACAATAATTAATTGCCAACCCCAGAAATTGAAATTACTTAGAAAATTGCTTGCCATTCTTGCCTTTAGCAATCGTTGTAAAGAATAATATATCCCTGCATAAATGGCGTTACCCACAAATGCAAAAATTACAGCATTGGTATGTAAAGGTCGTAAACGCCCAAAACTTAGCCATGAAATGCCATCTGTAATGTTTGGGAATAAGAACATTAATGCTAATAATAAACCTACCGAAAAACCTACAATTCCCCAAAGTAGTGTTGCATAAATGAATTTTTTTACGATTTTATTATCGTAATAAAATTGTTGCATTTCCATAATAAATTAATGTTTAGTTTTTGTTCGTTCTTTTGATTTTTTATCTACTAATTCATCATCAAACAGCATACGAACCGAAGGTGTGTATGAGTCATCATACTGACCATTTTTAACCGCGAGAATAAAAGCTATAAAAAAGACAATAGCTACTAAAATACTAAGGGTGAGTAATAAATATATTACGCTCATGTTTTGCCTGATAAATTCATTACAAAATTACACTTGATGATTTTTATAAAACATGATATTTATCATAAAATAGAATAAAAAGGCTTCTTACTTATTACTAGAATAATTATAAAATCAATGAATTATTTAAAATTATATTTATTGCTTTTTGCATCTTTATTAATATCGGTAAGTTGTAAAAAAGAAAAAAGTGAGATTAAAGTAATTAAAGACTCTTCAGAAATTTATATTAGTTGTAGCTTTCAGCAAGGAATGTATCTTAATACAGCTTTTTTGAATTAAATTTTATGTTTTCTAAAAATGAGGCTACTATCATAATTTCTATTTAATTTTTCTTCCTAATAAATTAGTGGTTACTGTTGTAAATACAACAATGCTTATAGAACTTAAAGGCATTAAAATTGCAGCAACAACAGGTTTTAGTTGCCCTGTAATGGCAAAGTATAAACCAATAACATTGTAAATGAACGACAATACAAAGCTCCATTTAACAATTTTAACCCCTGCTTTAGAGATTTTAATATATGTATCTAGTTGTTGTAGTTTAGAAGCGTCTAAAATGGCATCACATGCTGGAGAAAATACATTTACGTTTTCTGCAATTGCAATACCAATGTTGCTTTGTGCCAAAGCACCAGCATCGTTTAACCCGTCACCAACCATTAAAACTTTTTCGCCTTCAGATTGATGGTATTTTATATATTCTAATTTATCATTGGGCTTTTGATTGAAAATCATTTTTGTATTGGTGGGGAGTAATTTTTCTAGATTTTCTTTTTCACTATTATTATCGCCAGAAAGAATGACCAAATTATATGTTGTTTTTAATTTGTTGAATAGTTTTGAAACTCCTTTTCTATATTTATTGTAAAAAGTATATTTTCCTTTGTAAATATCATTAGTACTTATATGAACACTCGTATGTAACTCTTTTTTGATGATAGTATTACCTACTAATTTTGCAGAGCCGATTTTTATTTTTTCATTCTGATAACTTGCTTCAATTCCTTTACCTATATGTTCTTTATATGAATCTAGAGTAATAATGTCATTTTCTTTCAAAAGGTTATATAAACTTCTACTTAAAGGGTGATTTGAACTTCTAAGGGAGTTTTTTAACAATATTTCTTCAGGTTTTGAAAGTGAGTTCCCTTCATATTCTATAGTACTATTCTTATTTGAAGTTAACGTACCCGTTTTATCAAAAACAATTGTATTTACATTAGCGAGTTGTTCTAAAACATCTATATTTTTAATATAAAATTTTAATTTCCCCAAGATGCGCAAAAAATTTCCAAAAGTAAATGGTGCAGCTAAAGCTACAGCGCATGGGCAAGCAATAATTAGTACAGCAGTAAAAACACTTAAAGCCTTATTAGGATTAAAGAATAGCCAAAAAATAAGCGACAATAGTGCAATTGAAATTACTGTAATTGTAAAATGTTTACTTATAGAGTTTGTAAGCGTTTTAAAACTTGATTGGTTACTCTTTTTAAAGAGGTCATTACTCCATAATTGGGTTAAGTAACTTTGTTCAACAGATGTTAATGCTTCTATTTCTATTGCACCAGATACTTGTTTTCCACCAGCAAATAATTTATCTCCAGATTTTTTAGCAATCATTTTAGATTCGCCAGTTACAAAACTATAATCTATTTGTGCATTTCCATTTATTAAAATCCCATCAGTAGGAATTAACTCTTGATTTCTAATGAGTAATCTATCTCCTTTTTTTATCTCATAAATTTGAGTTGCAATTTCTTTTCCATCAGAAATTTTAGTAATTGCAATTGGGAAATAGGATTTGTAATCTCTTTCAAAGGAAAGGGAATTATACGTTTTTTGTTGAAAAAACTTACCAAGTAATAAGAAAAAAACCAGCCCTGTTAAACTATCAAAAAAACCTGTTCCTAAATCAAAAATAATTTCAATAGAACTTCTAATAAATAGCACTGAAATTCCTAAAGCTATAGGAACATCAATATTTAAATTTTTTGCTTTTAAACCTTTATATGCTGAAATAAAATAATCTTGAGCAGCATAAAAAACAACAGGTAACGAAAAGAAAAATATTAACCATCTAAAAAAAAATTTGTACTTTTCTAACCAAAATCCTGATACTTCAAAATATTCTGGAAATGACAGAAACATTACATTACCAAAAGCAAAACCTGCTATTGCTAATTTATAAATTAAATCTCTATTTACTTCTTTTCTCGCTCTTTTATAATCGTCTAAACTTATATAAGGTTCATAGCCTATAGAACTTAATAAAACCGTAATTCTCTTTAATGAAACCTCTTTTGAGCGATATACGATCCTCACTGTTTTCTTTGGAAAATCTACTTGGGAAGAGGTAATATTTTTATGAAGTTTATGTAAATTTTCTAATACCCAAATACATGAACTACAATGTATATTAGGTATGTATAATGTAGTTATTTGTGTTACTCCATCATTAAATTCTACTAAGGTTTCAATAATAGAAGTATTGTCTAGAAAATCAAATTTTCTATTAAACTCTTTTGGTATTGTTCCTGGACTATCTTCAAAATCATAATAGCAAGTTAAATTATTTTCAGAAAAAATTTCATAAACAGTTTTACAACCATTACAACAGAAATTCTTTTCTTCATAATTAATTAAATGACCATCACATAAATTGCCACAGTGAAAACATTGTTTCATATTTACTCTTTTGCCTAAGACAAATTTCTAATAAGACTTGTCATTAAAATATGATATTTATCATCTTTTTAATTACTTTTGATACTATAATTTAGTAACACTATGCGTAAATGTGAACAATGTATTGTAAGGCAATTTAATTCTTTAAAAGAATTAACTAAAGACGAACTTCTTAGAATGTCTAATTGTAAAACCTCTAAAGTTATTAAAAAAGGAGAAGTCTTATTTAATGAAGGAGAATACGTAAATGGTGTTTTTTGCATTAAGGAAGGTGTTTGTAAAGTTTCTAAAATAAGTGATAATGGAAAAGAACAAATTATCCACTTAATAAAAAGTGGGGATTTACTAGGTGAACGCAGTTTAATAAGTGGCGAGACTTCAAATCTAAAAGCAACAGCATTAAATGATATGGAAATTTGCTTTATTCCTAAGCAAGAAATAATTAGTGATTTGAGAGAAAATCAAAATTTCTCTATGAGTGTGCTAAAAAAAATGGCAAATTCTCTTAAAAATGCTGATAATTTTATTGTCGATATAGCCCTTAAAACTGTAAAACAAAGATTAGCACATTTATTATTATATCTTGATAATAATTTTAAAAAAAATAAGGAAGGTGCCATTGATATTCTTTTGTCTAGAGAAGATATTGGAAGTGTTATTGGCACTGCAACTGAGAGTGCTATTCGATTGTTGTCCGAATTCAAAAAGAAAAAGATTATAAATCTAAAAGGAAAACAAATATTTATTCTAAATTCAGTAGCATTAGAGAAAGTTTCTAAAGGTTATGAATAAAGAGTGAGTAATTTTCACAAAAAATACAACGAATTTCTATTACTGAAAAAGAAGAATTTTTAGAAATTTCAACTTCATATACAGCATCAGGGAGGCATGAAGAGTTTTATTATTTTTTAAATCTTATCCTGAATCTCTTGTATTATTAATTGAGAAAAAAAGGTTTCAAAGAGGTAATTAAAATTATAAGAAATCTTAATAAAGAAAAACATTTTGATATTATCTTAAACTTACTATTATTTTTTCATAAAACACATCTTGGAAAGCAGGAAATAGCTGCTAAAAATCACCTACCTAAAAGCGTACCGCTCTCTTTCCCCTTCTAAATTGATTACTTCAATATAAATAGGGTTTCCTTCTCCATAAGAAGCGTCTATTTCTTTTACAGCGTCACTAGCATTTACTACTGATTTTTTATTTATTTCTGTAATAATATAGCCTTCTTTTACTCCGTAATAATTTAAATTATTATTCCTGTTTTCAATAATTTTTGCACCACCAGAAATAGCATGTTTCTCTAATTCTTTTTTAGTTAAATCCTTCAAAACAACTGACATACTTTTAGAAACATAAAAGTTTTTTTTACTTAATTTTACCTTTTTAGTAATTAATGTGCCGTCCCTATCTACAGTAATGTCTACAAAATCTCCTGGTCTTTTTGCAGTTAATTGTCCTCTTAACTCAGAAAACTTAGAAATCTTAACGTTATTCACTTTCTTAATAATATCTCCCGATTGCAATCCAGATTCTTTTGCTCCATCATCATTGCTTACGGAAGCAATTTTCACACCATCAATACTAGTATCTCCACGATTGATATTGATTCCTAAAATAGCTTCTTGTACAGTACCAAATTCTAATAAATCATCTATTATTTTTTTAGCAATATTAGAAGGTACTGCAAATGAATAACCAACAAAAGAACCCGTTTTAGAAGAAATAGCGGTATTAATTCCCACCAATTCTCCCCGCGTATTTACCAAAGCACCTCCACTATTCCCTGGGTTTACAGCGGCATCTGTTTGAATAAAAGATTCTATATTTCCATTGCCTTCTAAATCTCTTCCCTTTGCACTTACAATTCCTGCTGTTACTGTAGATGTTAAATTATAAGGATTCCCAAGGGCTAAAACCCATTCTCCTATTTTAATAGTATCTGAATTTGCAAATGGAATATATGGCAAATCTGAACCCGTCTCAATTTTTAATAATGCAATATCGTTTTGTTCATCAGTACCGATTAACTCGGCTTTGTGCTTTTGTTTATTGTTGAGTGTGATTTCAATTTCTGAAGCATCAGTAATAACATGATTATTCGTCACAATATATCCATCTTGAGAGATGATTACACCACTTCCTGTTCCCACTTGTTCAAACCTTCTTCCTTTATTTCCATTTCCGAAAAAAATATCTAATGGATTTACTTGGGTTCTAACTGCTGTGTTTTTTACATGAACTACAGCGTTTACTGTGTTTTCTGCTGCAATGGTTAAATCTATAGAACTTGCAGTTGAATTCACGTTATTCAATAGTGGATTGTAATTTGTAGTAACCGTTTTTATAGGTTGAGAAAGCGTCCTTTCTACAAGTACTTGCTCATTAAAAAGTATTTTATATCCTCCTAAAGTAATAGCGCCTCCTAAAATTGCCATCCCTAATAATCCAAAAAAATTCTTCATATCCTTATTTTTTATATTCAAATATACATTTATAACATATTCCAAAAATCTGTTTAACTTCTTTTTAACTGACTTTAACCGATTTTTAACACTCCTTTCTTCTGCATTAAATACTTATATTTGCTCTGATGAATTTAGAATTTTACAAATACCAAGGAACAGGAAACGATTTTGTGATGATAGATAACAGAACAAAAACCTTTCCAAAAGAAAATACAAACCTAATTTCGCAGCTTTGCGACAGGAATTTTGGTGTCGGAGCAGATGGCGTTATTTTAATTGAAAATGCTACGAATTTTGATTTTAAAATGAGCTATTTTAATGCTGATGGTAGTCAAACTTTCTGCGGAAATGGAGGGAGATGTGCTGTTGCTTTTGCGAAACACTTAGAAATCATTAACGCTGAAACTAATTTTAGTGCGATTGATGGAGCGCATTTTGCTGAAATAAAAAACGGGATTGTTTCTTTAAAAATGATAGATGTTACTGAAATTAGAGTTCAAGAAAAGGCTGTTTTTGTTTATACAGGCACACAACATCATGTTGAATTGGTTGACAATTTAGATGCTTTTCCTGTTTTTGAAAAAGGGAGAGAAATTAGAAATTCCTATAATGAACCTGGGAGTAACGTCAATTTTGTTGAGCAAATTAACAATACCACTTTTAGAGTAAGAACCTATGAGAAAGGAGTTGAAAACGAAACACTAGCCTGTGGAACGGGAGTTACTGCTGTTGCAATAGCAATGCATAAAATAAAAAAAACAAATAGTAATTTAATTTCATTACCTGTTGAGGGTGGCAATTTAGAAGTGTCATTTTCAGAAGAAAATGGAACGTATATAAATGTATCCTTAAAAGGACCCGCCACATTTGTTTTTAGTGGGAATATTTCAATTTAAGTATTAAATACTTTGACCACATAGAGACATAAAAAACATAGGTTTATATATTTTTATTAAATTGTGAAGAAAAATATATGAAAATATCAAAAGAATATTTGAATAATTTAACTTATGCATTCTTAGGTTGCTGTATAAATGTTCATAAAGAATTAGGTCCTGGATTATTAGAAAGTGTGTATCATCAATGTTTAATTGAAGAATTAAAATATGAAAGAATTTCTTACAGTTCAGAGACAATTGTTCCTGTAAATTATAGAAACATTAAAATAGAAACCAATCTAAGAGTAGATTTAGTAATTGAGAATTGTTTGATTGTAGAATTAAAATCTATAAGTGAAATGAAAAAAATATTTGAAGCTCAATTATTAACTTATATGAGACTATTAAGTGCTCCAAAAGGAATTTTAGTGAATTTTAATTGTCTAAATCTATTTAGAGAAGGGCAAAAAACTTTTGTAAATGATTTTTTTAGTGAATTACCTGAAAAATAAAACACGCAAAACTATGTTTTCTATGTCTCTATGTGGTCAAAATATTTAGAATTTATGAATCTTTGTAATCAAAAAATAAACTTAAGAGCTTTAGAACCCCAAGATTTAGAGTTCCTTTATCAAATAGAAAACAATGCCTCTTTTTGGGAAGTGAGTCATACACAAACTCCTTTTTCAAGGTTTATTTTGAAGCAGTATCTCGAAAATGCTCATTTTGATATTTACGAAGCAAAACAATTGCGTTTGATAATTGAAGATAGTACAACAAAGGAACAACTAGGAATGATTGATTTGTTTGATTTTAATCCGCAACATAAACGCGCAGGAGTTGGCATTTTAATTCATCCAGATTTTCAACAAAATGGTGTTGCCTCTGAAGCTTTATTACTTTTAATAAACTACAGTTTTTCTCATCTAGGTTTACATCAACTATTTGCAAATATTACTCTAGACAATATTAAAAGTACTTCGCTCTTTACTAAACATAATTTCAAAAAAGTAGGTGTTAAAAAAGATTGGATTTTTTCCGGAAGAGAATTTAAAGATGAAGTTTTATTTCAATTGATAAAAAACTAATTTTGTTACTTACTAAAAAATTAAATCCATTGCGTAAAAAAATCATATATAGTATCGCTGCCTTTCTTTTAATTGGTGGAATTATAGGCTTCAATTATTATCAAAAAATATTTGGAAAAGCCATCACAAAAGACACCCTTCTTTTTATAAATGCTAAAGATCGTTTAGAGGACGTAAAAAATAAAATTGCTGAATTTTCAAATAATACGGAAACTTTTCTTTGGGTTGCTGCTAAAAAAAGTTTCTCAAAACCCAAACCTGGGAGGTATGTTTTAAAAGAGGGAATGTCTAATAATTATTTGGTAAATATTTTAAGAAGTGGTCGACAAACCCCTTTAAAGGTATCCTTCAACAACCAAGATACATTAGAAAAACTAGCTGGAAGAATTGCACAACAAATAGAAGCAGATTCTATTTCTCTAATTGATACGTTCAGAGAACAATCGTTTTTATCTAAGAATGATTTTACTGCTAAATCTGTTTTAGGAATGTTTATTCCTGATAGTTATGAATTTTATTGGACGGTTTCACCTGAAGAATTCAGAACAAAAATACTTGCTTCTTACAAACGATTTTGGAATAAAAGCCGATTGGAAAAAACTAAAAAATTAAATTTATCTGTAGCGGAAGTGATTACGTTAGCTTCGATAGTACATAAAGAAACTGCACAGCAAACAGAAAGACCCATTGTTGCTGGTTTGTATCTAAACAGATTAAAAAAAGGGTGGCCTTTGCAAGCAGATCCAACCATTATTTATTGTGTGAAAGAAATTAAAGGACAAGCGTATCACGTAAAAAGAGTACTCACTGCAGATTTGGCAATAAAATCACCTTATAACACATATAAAAATAAAGGATTGCCTCCTACTCTAATTGCAATGCCAGATATCTCTGCAATCGATGGCGTTTTAAATGCTCAAAAACACAAGTATTTTTATATGTGTGCAAATGTCGACAAAATAGGATATCATTCTTTTGCGAAATCACTTACTCAACACAACAAAAATGCGGCTAAATACCATCAATGGATGAATAAGCAAAGGATTAATAGATAAAGTGGAGAAGAGTTTTACTTTACAAAATAATTTGTTCGTCAAAAGAAGCTATACCATTTTCACCATTAATATAGACAAAAACACTTTCATTACTCTTTTTGAATGATAAATATCGCAGGTTTTTTGTGCAAATCTGGTTGTTGATGTTTCCAATCTTTTACCATCATTGTCTTAATATATTCACTAGATAAAGTTATGTCTGCTGCAATACATAAACTGGTTGTAGGTGTTAAAGCTGCTTTCAAATCAGTTAACATTTTTTCGTTTCTGTAGGGTGTCTCTATAAAAATCTGTGATTGATTTTTATCTTTAGAACGTTTTTCTAATTCTTTAATTGTTTTTTTTCTCTCCCCTTTTTCAATTGGCAAATATCCGTTGAAAGCAAAATTTTGACCATTCATACCAGAACTCATCATCGCCATTAGAATAGAACTTGGCCCCACCAAAGGAATCACTCGAATATTATTTTCGTGTGCCAATTTCACAATACTTGCTCCTGGGTCAGCAATTGCAGGAACCCCTGCTTCAGACAATAAACCAACATTTATTCCCTCTTTACAAACGTCTAAATATTTTGTGGTTTCTAGTTCTTCTGCATATTTATCTAATAGCATCAACTGAAGAGAAGGTTGGGATTTTTTGGGTGAA
>Ga0115569_10001449_pt1 | contig 18350 bp, 16 predicted proteins | sample COGITO_mtgs_1205_2_FD_87295 | JGI IMG/M metagenome (GOLD analysis project Ga0115569, IMG submission 87295) | Pelagic marine microbial communities from North Sea - COGITO_mtgs_120503 | ecosystem: Environmental > Aquatic > Marine > Epipelagic | place: Germany:Helgoland, sampling site Kabeltonne... | reverse complement strand
GCAATCACATACGAAACGCATATCGGAGCCGGAAAGACACAAGCCAAATTCGCTACGTTCCGATCTGCCCTCCAGCCCCGCGGTCCCGAATTAGGTGCCGCCAAATCTACGCGAGACGATGTCCAATTCTTTTGGTCTTCTCTCGACGCGGAGCGTGCATGGCCCGTCTCTTCCCACAACCTCAAGACAAATATCCGGTCGTCCATATGGAGGACACAGATCTCGATCTGCCCGAGCACGTCCGGAACGCGGATCTGCGCTACACGCAGTTCAAGTCGATCGCGCGCGGTGGCAAATGCCTGATCCAATCCTGCAAAGATTTTCATCTCAGTCGAGTCGTGGCGCATAAGAGCCTGCTTAAGGAGATCGCAAACGATCCCTTCGAGCAGAAGCGTTTCCTCCGCGAAGCGCGCGTCACAGCGATGCTCCAGCACCCTAATACGATTCCGATTTATGAGCTCTCTCGAAATAACAAAGGGCACTACTTCTTCACCATGAAGCTGGTGGAGGGATACACCCTTCGTGAGGTTCAAGATCTGGCGAAGCAAGAGGGAACTCAGGCCGTAGACGGTTATGGGTTCCACCGCATGGTGACGATCCTTATCCAAGTCGCGAATGCACTCGACTACGCCCATAGCCACGGCGTCGTCCATCGCGATATAAAGCCCGCAAATATCCTGATGGGCCCCTTCGGCGAAGTCCTGTTGCTCGATTGGGGACTCGCCAAGGTTTGGAGTGAAGAACCGGAGGAGGTGCCGGAGATGCCCATGCTCATGAACAGCGATCCGTCGCTCACGGCGCAGGGCAAACTCCAAGGAACCGCGCACTACATGTCCCCCGAGCAGATTGAGGGAAGCCGCGACATCGATCACCGCTCTGACATCTACAGCATGGGCGCCGTGCTCTACGAAATCCTGGCAGGACGAACCACATTCACTGGCGACAATCTCAGCAAAATCCTCGAACAGGTAAAACACAACGATCCGCCACGTCCGTCGGAAGTCGCTTTGGACCGTGACATCCCGCCGCAGCTCGAAGAAATTTGCATGAAGTGCATCGCCAAGAATCCCGACCAACGAATCCAGAGTGCGCGACGCTTGGTCGCCGAGATGCGATCCTGGCGACTGCGATGGGCGTCGGAGACGAGTTAGGCGGCTAGAGACGGATCGACGCTCGGCTACGAAGCCATCCGAGAAGTCGTGGAAGTCGGCGGCATGTTCCCGCGCAGCTACATCACCGATTGGCCACCATCGACGCAAATCGTTTGTCCTGTGATGAACTTCGCGGCAGGGCTCGCCAAGAATAGGTAGAGCGGCGCCACGTCTTCAGGCGTCCCCCATCGCTTCATAGGCGTGCGCTGGATCTCGGGCTCCTCGAAGGGCGTGCCCATCATCCCTTCTGTCATCTGACTCTTAATAAGTCCCGGCGCTGCGGCGTTTACGCGAACATTCTCGAGCGCCCAAGCCGCGCCCATATTTTTCGTCATCTGCACCACCGCAGCCTTCGCTGCACCATAACCGGGTACGACCGTCACCGCGCGAAACGCCGACATACTCGACATATTAAGCACGCTTCCGCCGCCTTCGATCTCGCTTTGCGCGATCCGATCCTTAAGCTTGACCGCCAAACGAAACGAAGCAAATAAATGCAGACTGAGTGCCTTCTCGAAAATTTCCGGCTCCCATTCGTTCTCGGCCATCAATGAAGCACCTGCGTTATTGATGAGTACATCCAGTCGATCAAAGGATCCTGCAAGTCGCTCAAGACCCTCCCGGTCTGTCATCTCCGCTTGGTGATAGTCGAAGCCTGTCAAATCTGAATCGTATTCCGAAGCACTTCCGCGACGGCCTGTGACGGAGACCTGTGCGTTCGAACCAGCGAACGCACGCGCTATGCCTAGGCCGATTCCGTTCGAACCACCGGTGACGAGGACGCGGGCGCCTCCGAAATCAAACTTCACTTCCACACTCATCATGTACTCCTCATACTTCTAGTCAGCCCTGATACCCAAAGAGGTTACCCGCCTTAATCGCTCGCACGACTCCCGGAAGCACGTTCTCCTCCCACCGGGGATCGCCCTCACCGATCCAGGCGTAAATCTGATCCGATCCCACAGAAAGCATTTCATCCGGCAGTCCTTCCAGGCCCTGCACGCTCCCACGCTCCAATAGATATTGAAAGAGCGTGTGAACCTCCGCCGAAAGCTCCAAACCATCTAACTCGACTCGCTCACCGGTCTGCGGATCAAGGCCGGGATACACATAGATCTGCACGCCTTGGCCCATCAACCTTCCCATCGCTTCGAGCAGGCCGCCGGACAGATCGGAATAACGGCCCTCGCGAAACAACTCGACAAAGTTCATTATCCCAACGGGCAAAGCGATCTCCGCTGCCGAATATCGCGCAAGGTATTCCGCGACGAGGTAGTACTCCGTGTAGTTGGAGACGAGGACCGAATGATTGCCAGCATTGAGCGCCTCAATCCGGTCAAGGAAATCCTCACCCGAGTCCGTCACCGTCGCCCGGAGTTCACTCACAGAAATTCCGAGGAGCGAAACGATCCGACCGGCATCGACATTCGGATCGGCTGCTAAGCGCTCCTTCGCACGTTTTTCGATATCGGAGTGCACGCTAGTAGGTGGCCGAAATCGGCCACGCTGCAAAATCACGGGACGCTTGTAGAGCAATTCAGACGGGCGTATCACTTCGCCGCTTGCGGAGAACATCGCCGCCTGGCTCAGACCAAACTCAACAAGACGAAGGCTCAGAAGACGGTTGTCGACCTCACTGAACGCTGACCCCGTGAATTCAACCATGTCAATTTCGATTCGGCGCCGCCCGAGGTCGTCGAGTAGAGAACCCAAGAGACGTTCAGGGTCGTCTGCATAGCGAGCCGCCCCGTAGATCAGATTGACTCCCAGAATGCCGAGGGCCTCCTGCTGATCAAACCCTTCCTGATCGAGCATCCGAGTATGAAGCAAGATTTGATTCGCTTCGGATTGCGGATGCGTCTGAAAGCGTATGCCCATCCAACCATTACAGTCCGCATCGCCAGCGTAGTTTTGCGCGGCCACCGTATCCGCAAAAGCAAAGAACGCGGACTCACCGCCTCGCTCGAGGTCCAGCCGTTCCAGAAGCAAGTCGTATTCGTGATCAAGCATCGCAATCAAGCGACCGCTCGACACATAACGCTCGCCGGTTCCGTAAATCGCGTCGCTGACCTTTTTATCGTAGGCCGACATGGTCTTAGCGATTGTTCCCGCGGCTCCACCTACACGAAAGAACCAACGCCCGACTTCTTGGCCGGCTCCGATCTCGGCAAAGCTGCCATAAAACCCGGGGTCTAGATTCAGCTCAAGCGCCTTCCCACCTGTCGTCTTCGTATAAGCCTTGATTGTATTGGGCACGCTTCTCTCTTTCTCTGCCTTGCTTAATCTCTAGGAAATGCCCTGCAGGCCCGCGCGACGAAAGGCTTGATCAAGATCCTCTATCAGGTCGCCCACGTGCTCGACGCCTACGGACAACCGAACCAACCCATCATAAATCCCGACCTTCTCCCGATCCGGCTGCGGAATGCTCGCGTGGGTCATCGAAGCAGGATGATCGATCAGCGACTCGATTCCGCCGAGGCTCTCGGCGAGCGCGAAAACCTCGAGCCCCGACACGAAGGTAATCGTCGTCTCAAGGTCCGCGTCCAACTCGAAAGTCACAATCCCGGAGCCACCGGTCATCTGCCTGCGCGCGACTTCGGCCTGAGGATGCGAATCCAAGAACGGATGTCGTACCCACCGCACCGATGCCGACCCCTCTAGGCAATTCGCAATTTCAAGCGCGTTCTCGTGATGCTGACGCATTCGGAGCGCAAGCGTTTTTAGGCCGCGCTGAATCAACCAGCAATCGAAGGGCGAAGGGTTAAGTCCGGCAGCCTTCTGGGCGAAGATCATCTTCTCGTTCCATTCGGCGTCATTCGTCACGACAACGCCGCCCAAACAATCCGAGTGTCCGTTCACGTATTTCGTCGTGCTCGATAGAGATAAGGTCGCGCCCAATTCAAGCGGTCGCTGGAAATAGGGAGAGGCGAATGTGTTGTCTACAAGAACGGGCGCCCCCACCTTCGCAGCCTCTTCTGAGATCGCCGCTATGTCTAGAATTTTGAGCATCGGGTTCGTCGGAGACTCAAGCCAAACGAGCGCCGGTCGCACCTCGGAGATCAGTGCGTAGTTCGAGGAATCGGCGAAGTCGACGTACTGAACTCGCAGGCCAAATTTCTCAAAGACCTGCGCGAAAATGCGAAACGTGCAGCCATACACGTTCTCCTCAGCGAGCACGAGATCGCCGCTCGAGAACGTCGTGAGCACTGCCGTAATCGCGGCCATCCCATTTCCGAAAACCGTCGCGTATTCACCGCCTTCGAGGGAAGCGAGCGTGCTTCCAAGTCGGGTGAAATTCGGATTCCCTGATCGCGTGTAGTCGTAGCCCCGAGTTTCTCCGGGGCGAGTTTGGGCAAACGTGGATGTCGCGTAGATCGGCGGCATCACAGCCCCTGTGGCTTCGTCCGGCTCTTGGCCTACGTGAATTGCCCGCGTTTCGAATTCCATGCCGCCCTCTTCTGCGCACTCTCGGCGCGAATCAACCTGGCGGGCACGATAGCGAATGCCACTCGGGAGCCCGCACCACATAAGAAAGGGAGCAGCGCGCGCATCTGGCCGGGTCCACTAACTCTCCTAATCCAACGCTGCAGAGAACCAATCCCATACGACAGAGCCATCGACATAGCTGTGGCATCCCGGAAGGGCTACATCACTGAGGAGCGGGCCGAGGCTGTTCTATCGAGCAGCAGGAAACCCACCTCCCGCTCTGTCAAGTCATCGCGCAGCTGGGTTCTGCCGACACCGAAACTCTCGATCGCTAGCTTCGCGAACACCGACAACTTACCGGCTCCAACGACTCGACCTAATCCGTTCCCTGCGACCACCGAGCGAATATGATGACGAATCCAAAGCCGCTCTCCCTGAACCCACATACCACGCCGATCGAGGTTGTCCTATTCGACCTTGGCGGCGTTCTAATCGAGCTCGGCGGCATGGGCGAACTCGCAGTGTTCTCTAACGAGTCTGACGAGGATGAAATTTGGCGACGCTGGCTGAGCTGTCCTTGGGTGAGACGCTACGAGCGCGGCCAATGCGAGAGCCAGGCCTTTGCCGCTGGGATGGTCGAGACCTGGTCCATGCCAGTCGCGCCCGAAGTTTTTCTCGCCGCCTTCGCGAGTTGGCCTAAGGGGCTTCTGCCAGGCGCGAAGGAACTCGTGCGATCCACTCGCGCGCGCACCCGCGTCGCCGCTCTCAGCAACACAAACGCGCTACACACCGAGCGTTTTCACGACGAATTCCGCTTTCACGAAGACTTCGACTCGCTTTACCTATCCCACGAAATGGGACTCGTGAAACCGGACCGAGCAGCCTTCGACTATGCAATCTCGAAACTCGGCTGTCCGCCCGAGCGCATTCTTTTTCTCGACGACAATCAGATCAATGTCGACGGTGCACGGGCCGCAGGGCTGCGTGCGGAGCGAAGCGTTGGCGTGAAAGCCGCTCGCGACGTGTTAGTTAAGAACGGCGTACTCTAAATTCTGTCGGGGAGCGGGCTCCGCCCTCTCAGCAGGCGATCGACATGGCCCACATGGCCCCGCGGGGCTATATACAATACGCATCGTCTCGTATATAGTCCTACGAGTCTGCTCATCCCGAGCGGCATGCTGCATTCCACCCCGACCCACGCTGTCCGAGATACCGGATACGGCGTGGTCCCTGGAGCCCGCCCAATGGATTTTGATTTCCTCCCGGAAGAACAGAAATTCGCTGACGAAGTCGAAGCGTGGCTGGTCGATAATCATGACGACGAAGTCATGGACCATCACCGCGAGAACTTCAGCCAGCTTTCCGATACCCCCGAACGCTGTGCCTTCATGAAGAAGCTTGCGGCAAAGGGATGGCTCGGCATGTCTTGGCCGAAGGAATTTGGTGGCCAAGAGATCGAAGGCGTCTACGAGTACATCCTCAACGAAGCGCTCAGCAAGCATGCCGCGCCGCAGATCGGCAAGGGCGTCGGCATCATCGGTAAGACGTTGATCCGACACGGCAACGACTTCCAAAAAAACAAGTTCCTCCCCATGGTTCTCAACGCGGATGTCGAATTCGCGGTTGGCTATTCCGAGCCGGAAGCCGGTTCCGATGCCGCAAACATGCAGCTAAAGGCCGAAAAGGTCGAAGGCGGCTGGATGTTGAACGGACAGAAGATGTGGACGACCTCGGCGCATTTCGCCGACTGGTACTGGGTGGGCGCACGCACCGACCCCGACAAGAAAAAGCATGACGGCTTGTCGCTCTTCCTCGTCAACATGGATAACCCCGGTCTCGAAGTGGTCAGCCTGCCGACGATCGGCAAGGACACGACGAACCAGGTCTTCTTCGATGACGTGTTTGTTCCCGACGATTATCTCGTGGGCGAGCGTGGCAGAGGCTTCCACATGATCTCGGAGGCGCTCGACCTCGAACGCTTCACGATGTTCACCCTTTCGCCAATCGCACATCGCTCCGATGTCCTCGTCGACTGGGTCAAGGAAGCAACGCGCGACGACGAACCGCTCAAGGACGATCCGAACGTCCGTCAGAAGATCGCCCAGATCGTCACGGACACTGCGGTAGCGAAGGCGCTCTCGACGCGCTTTGTCTGCGCAGCTAAGTCCGGCGGAAAGCCCCCGACGATTGAGTCCTCCCAGTACAAGCTCTTCACGACCTCCCTGTCACAGCGCGTCTGCAAGGATGCCCTGGACATCCAGGGTCATGAAGGTGCGATTATGGAAGGCCAGGACGACGCCCCGCTTCGCGGACGCTTCGAAGGCGCCTACCGCGCAACGGTAAACGAGACCGTCGGCGGAGGCTCTTCGGAAATCCAGAAGAACATCATCGCAAGGCGGCACCTCGGCCTTCCCAAAAACTTCTAGGGCTGACTCACATACTCAGCATCCTGTTAGGCGCGGCCCCTACGGTCGCGCAGGAGACCCCCGATATGGATCTCGATTTCACCGAAGAACAGCAGATGGTGATCGACATGACCCGCACGATGCTCGAAGAGCATTGTGATACACAGGTTGTGCGCGACGCAGAAGACGACCCCAAGGGCTACCCCGATGCACTCTGGAAGCAGATGAGCGAACTGGGGCTGAACGGCCTGCTCATTCCAGAGAGCTATGGCGGCGGCGAACAAACGATTCTCGAAGGCGCCTTCGTATACGAAGAACTCGGACGCGCTATGGCACCGACGCCGCACTTCGTGTCCTGCGTCGTCAGCGCAAAGCTGCTCCTTTCTGGCGGAAACGACGCTCAGAAAAATGCTTGGCTAGAGAAGATCGCCAACGGCGATTCGATTCTGACGCCGGCATGGCTTGAGCCCCAGCGCGGCTTCAGCGCAAAAGGCATCGCTGTTAAGGCGGAATCAGACGGCGAGGGATTCAAAATTACGGGCCGCAAGCGATCCGTCGCTTACGCCTCTTCGGCTGACCAGCTCATCGTGCTCGCGCGCACCGACGCCGGCGTTGACCTCTTCTTGGTCGACCCGAACGCGAGCGGCATCACGATGAAGCAGCTCCTCTCTCAGGGTCGCGAGGCGCAGTACCAGATTGACTTCGACGGCGTGAGCGTTTCCGCAGACGACCGCATCGGCGCTGCTGGTAGCGGCTGGGAGACCTGGACCGCGGTCATGCAAGAATCCGTGATCCTACTGGCGGCCTCGGCAATCGGCGGGGCAGATCGATGCCTCACGGAGACGGTCGAGTACGCCAACTCGCGCATTCAGTTCGACAAGCCTCTCGGTGCCTTCCAGTCGCTGTCGCACTATATGGCCGATGCTTCGACGTCGATCGACGGTGGGCGGGTGCTCGTGCACGAAGCCGCATGGAACGCGGCCCAGGGTCGTTCGGTGGCTCGCCTCGGCCCGATGGCCAAGCTCTTCTGCTGCGAGACTTACCGCGAAACGACGCGAGTCTGCGCGCAGATCTGGGGCGGAGTTGCCTTCACGATCGAATACGATCAGCAGATTTTCTTCCGGCGTGCGAAGGCCCTCCAGCTTACATGGTGGGACACGCCTTACCTCGAAGAGTTGATCGCAAAAGACGTGCTCGACTGATGCGTCTCGGTCTTTCGTGAACCGCTCAGCGAAAGCTAAGTAAAAAAGAAGCCCCGACTCCTCATAAGGATTCGGGGCTTCTTCTATTTGGGTCGCCTGCGTAGCGCTCAGAAAACCACGCAACGTCACTAGCATGCCAACGCACTCGGCCGAGGCGCGAACCATCCCCACGTCAGGCGCGATCCTTAAACTAGTCCGCCTGAAGCGACCCTAATGCCCAAGCGACTCTGGCCTGGAATCGGTCATTGAAGTCGACTGTGTATGCATTCTCGGGTTCGGCGCGGACCATTTCGTCAAGGACTTCCGCGTCCTCGCCAACAAGAATTCGCCACTTTCCCGCCTTCACGCCGGCAAGAATGACCGCCGAGGCTTCCTCTGCCGTCATCGGTGCATCATCGCGAAAGGACTCGCCCTGCGCGATCAAAGCTTGGCGCAGCTGATCATTCGTCGCGTTGCCGAAGTCGATGCCGCGGCGCTCCATGCCCTCGCGAGCCTCCTGAAGATCCTCGTCGCTCATCTCCTTCGGATCGTTACCGAGGACCTTGCCCGAGTTGATCACGATCGACGTGCCTATATGACCCGGCATAACGACAGAGCACTTTACATGCGGCGCGTTCATACGGAGATCGTTGATCAGCGCTTCGGTGAAACCCTTGACCGCGAATTTTGCTGAAGCGTAGGCGCTATGCGCTATGTCCGGCCCAAGGGTTGCCCAGAATCCGTTAACGCTGCTCGTGTTAATCAGGTGACCTTCTTCGGCGGCCATCAACATGGGAAGAAAAGTTCGTGTCCCATAGTAGACGCCGTACCAACAGATATTAAACGTCCGCTCCCAGTCGTCGCGGTCGGTCGTGATCATGCTGCCCGTATTGCCGATTCCCGCGTTATTGAAAACAAGATTGACGCAATCGGTCTCGTGCTCGCGCATGACTTCATTGCGAAATCTCATCAGGTCCTCTTCTGAAGAAACATCCGCGACATGGATCGTGATGCGCGTGCCGGCAGGCGCCTGCCCATCACAGATCGACTTCGTCTGAACCATGTTGTCCTCGGACACATCGCAAATCGCGACATGGCAGCCGGCAACAGCAAGCTGGCGCGCAAGCTCTCGGCCCATCCCTGTCCCGCCGCCGGTAATCACAGCGATCTTATCTTCGAAGGACTCCATTTTTCTTTCCTTTCGGTGTGTCGCGCGGACTAACCTTCGCGACGCATAATCAGCGAGCGGGCTCGACGGCCCCCTTCGCAATCAATTGATCGATCTCTTCTTGGGTAAGACCGAGGAGTTCTTGCAATACGGTCTCATTATCATGGCCGATCGACGAGCCGGAATGTGTAGTGCGACCCGGCGTTCCAGTGAGTCCAAATGGGATTCCTGTCGCGACGACGCTACCTCGTTTGTAATGCGGTATTTCTTCGAAGAAGTTACGCGCGGCCAGTTGGGAGTCGCGGCGATACATGTCTTCTGTGTTCTGAACAACGCCGGCTGCCAAGCCAAGCGCCCGGGCCGCCTGCATGACGTCGTAGTCTATCCGGTCCCCGGTCCATGCTGCGATCTCGACTTCGATCTCCGCCGCATGCTCTAGGCGACCGGCCATAGTCTCATAGCGCGGATCTTCTGCCCACTCTGGTCGATCAAGCAACTCGCAGAATAGCGGCCAGTCCGAATCCGTCTCAACACACAGCACGACCCAACGATCTTCCCCAAGACATGGGAAGCAGCCATAAGGCGCGAGACCCGCTTCACTATTCCCGCGCCGCGGCGGTTCTTCCCCGGTCGCCGCGAACTCAGCCATCGCGCGACCCAAAGCCGCCACCGTCGTTTCGAATTGCGACAGGTGAATCACCTGCCCCTGCCCGCTTCGGTCCCGTTCGCTAAGCGCGGCCATCAGAGCCACCAGACCGTGCAATGCGGAGAGCGGATCAGGGTAAGCGAAATGCGAAATAGTGCAGTCTCGGTCCGGAAAGCCTGATAGGTGGCAGAGCCCCGAGAGCGCTTCGATATTGGGGCCCCAGGTCACATAACGTGATAGCGGCCCCGACTCTCCATATCCGCTGGATTCGAGCATAACAAGCTTGGGATTGCGAGCAGACAAGGCCGCATAGCCTACGCCGAGCTTCTCAAGTGCTCCGGTGCTGTAGTTCGCGATCACGACGTCGCTTTCATCTACCAGTCGCCGAGCGAGCTCGGATCCTTCTTCGTTCCGAAGATCAAGCGCAACGAAGCGCTTCCCCGCGCTCCAGTCCGTAAACCAGGGAGAACATTCAGGCTGCGTTCCCTTTTCCGGCTCCTTCGGCGAAACGAAGAGTCGTGGGACGTCGGGATGCCCGTGGGATTCAATCTTAATGACTTCGGCACCAGCCCAAGCGAGAATTCGCCCTATCCACGGCGCTGCTAGGCCTGTCCCGAATTCGACGATGCGCAAGCCTTCGAGAGCCCCGCCAGTTTTCGGGCCGCCGAGTAGTCCTGAGCGATCGTCCTCGAGCGGTAGCAAGGCTCCCGCGAAGAGCGCCTCTACATCGATTCCGAGTTCGTCCAGCGCAGGCGCCGGCCGGGCGAGCGCCCACGGCGAACGCGCGGGGCGGTACGGCGCTCCAGGCACCCGAAGGACGCGGCCGTCTGCGATCGGCAGGTCCGCAAAAAAGTCGCGCTCGGTAAGCTGAGGGTCTACCGCGATTCGGCTCGCGGTATGAATTGGGGTAAAGGCAATACGACGCCGCTGGCCTTCGTGATAGGCCTCGCCGACTGTTAACGTCGAAGTGAGTTCGGAAATAAAAAGGTCGAGGAGCTCTCTATAGGGAAGGCGACTGGAGGACGGGCCACGAAAGACCTCCTGTAAGACTTCCTCGTTCCCCGTGACTTCGTGAATCCACTCAGCAAGCGCAAGCCAATGGGCGGGCCGGTTCACCATGAGATAGACCTGGCCGTCTTTACAAGGGAAGGAGCCGGAGGGAACGGATGCCACGAGCCCCGTTCCGACGCGCTTGGGAATCACATCATCCTCGAGCCATTTACCAACGCCGGCGATATGCGTGATCGCACTGATCGTCTCCAGGCTCGACACATCAACGTGTTGTCCACGGCCACTGCGATCGCGGTGCCACAAAGCAATCAAGGCACTCCCCGCCGCCAATGTCGACGTAATGACATCGGACTGATGCCCCGCCATTCGAACCGGTGGATCCTCCGGATCGCCTATCGAAGTCATCGCCCCGCCGAGCGCGCTCGCAATGAGATCGTTCGAGCGTTCGTTTCGGTCGGGGCCGTCTTGCCCAAATCCCGAAACCGAAACCATCACGAGCCCCGGGTTCGTCTTGGCAAGTGCCTCGAAGGAGAGCCCGAGTTCAGCGAGGCGGCCTACGGGCATTGACTCAAGAATGAGGTCCGAACGATCCGCAAGCGCTAGAAAACGGTCGCGGCCGTCAGTCGATTCGAGATCGATCACAGCGCTGCGCTTATTCGCATTCTCGTAAACAAAAGGGATGCTGATCCCCTCGCCTGCGAGCGGGGCTTCCCACCTTGCAGGGTCGCCCGCGACGGGCTCGATCTTCACGACCTTGGCCCCAAGGTCCGCGAGCAGCTTTCCGCAATAAGCTGAAGAAGCCGACGTCAGGTCGAGCACGCGGAGGTGCGAAAGTGCGCCCTTCGAGCCAGTCGTCATCGCCTCTTAGTCACTCCGGTCCTCACGGTTTGCCACTCTCATCTCGCGTCCCGACACATCTTAGCGTCACACCTAGAAGCCTCTTTTTAGGCCAGACCACGAAGAGTAGTCCGCGAGCGCGCAGCTATGCCACAAGACCTTCTAATCATAATCTCTCATAACCCCGAGAAAAAAATCTAGTAAAAACCGTTTGAGAACAAGTTTTCCACGAAGGGCTCACGTTTCTCCCCTCCCAAGTCCGGCTCATGGGATCGGCTGTGTCTCGGCCGCTTTAACAAGGCGCACACACAGCTCACGGATCAGATGAAGCGACCCGCCCTCTGAATCACCTCGATCTCGTACCCATCGGGATCCTGAACGAAAAAGATATGTGCAAGCTGTTTCCCTGCATGTTCCATGCTCACCAACTTGCGCGGAGCCAGCCCTTTGGCTTCGAAACGCGTGTGCTCCTCTTCGACATCATCGACCGTGACGGCAAGATGCCCGTAGCCCGAGCCATGCTCGTAGGGAACCTCTTGATCGTGATTCCAGGTGAGCTCAAGTTCGAATTCACTCTCCGAGTTTCGCAGGTAGGCCAAAGTGAAATCGTCGAAGTCGAGGCGTTCGACCAGCGCTAGCCCGAACGCCTCACGATAGAAGTCCATTGAGCGTTCCAGATCGAAGACCCGAATCATCGAATGAATTGCTTTCGCCATTTGATTTCCGACTAGCCCTTCTGCTTCTGAAGATCGGCGAGGGCCTTCATGCCGCGCCAATCGGAGATCCCGACGATCGGCCTTTCGCCGCCGCCCTCCGGCGCTTCGCCGTAGAACGCGATCGCGCCGTGCACATTGGCCAAGTAGATGGTCTCTTCGGGATGGCTTGTCGCCTCATGCTCCGCACCGTTCGGCTCGTAGATCCAGTCGCCCGCACGCGATACGCCGCCGCGGTATTCCATCACGCCGGACAACACATAGAAATCCGCGGGCCCGAGATGAATATGCGGCGGGTTCACGGTTCCTTTTGCGGCTTTAAAGAGCGCGGTGTAAGAACCGCTCTCTTCCGACACGCGCAGCACCTTTACGGAGTTGCCTCCCGGCACCTCCGTCCATTCCATCTCATCCGGGTTGACGAGGGTTCCAAAGCCTTCAATTTCCATTGTCGAGTCACTCCAATCTCTTCGCAGGCGTCGATGCTATCACCCCGATTCGCCCCGGGACACGCAGATTCAAAGGTGTTTTTTGGGGCCGCGACGGACCGTTTCTCTGTGATAAGGTCGAGGGCATGGGAATGCCTACCGACGCGCCAATCATCGACCTTATGCTCAGTTTTCCGATCCTCGACCTTGAGGCGACCTATGGGAATCTGCGCGAAGCCGCCAAAGACGGGGAGTCCAAGGACTTCAAGTTTCCAGCCCAATACATGTTCAAGGGCGTGCCCCATGGATGGGGTGAAGGACGCGACCCCGTCGAAGTCACGCTCGAAGAGATGGACAAGTGGGGCGTCAAGACCGCCCTTGTGGGCATCGGCGGGGACACCGCCTCCGAAGCTCTAAGCAAGCATTCGGACCGCTTCGTCGGCAATGTCCACGTCGACCCGAACGATGTCATGGGCGCCGTTCGCCAGATCGAGCGCGCGCATAACGACTACGACGTACGTATGGCGAGCACCTTTCCCGCTGGCAACCTCCCGCAGATCATGGTCGATGATCCGCAGATGTATCCGATGTATGCGAAGTGTGTCGAACTCGACATCGCCTGCGGACTTAATATGGGCGTCCCCGGCCCACGCCTCCCCATGGACCCCCAGAAGGTCGAGCGCCTCGACCGTATCTGTTACGACTTCCCTGAACTCCGGCTCGTGACGTATCACGGCTGCGAACCCTGGGAAGATCTTGCGGTCAAGCTCATGCTGAAATGGCCTGGACTCCACTACTGCACCAGCGCCTTCGCTCCGAAGCACTACCCCGAAGCGATCGTCAAATACGCCAACACCCGCGGCGCCGACAAGATCCTCTACGCCGGCTACTTCCCTATGGGCCTCTCCCTTGAGCGAATCATGACGGAGATGAAGGACGTTCCCTTCCGCGACCATGTCTGGCCGAAATTTCTGTATGAGAACGCGAGACGCGTTCTCAAACTCGACGAGTAACCACGCGCCCGGAGGACCGTATGAAGCTCGGCTACATCCCGCCCATGACGAAAGGCCTTACCGATGACGCCGGTTACGTCATCCCCCTCGTCGAGATGCTCGAAGAAGTCGGCATCGAAATCGTATGGACCGTCGAGCATGTGATCATGGCCGACAACTACGAGCCCCTCTATCCGTATTCTGATGACGGACGAGCGCCGACGAGTCCCGACACCTTGATGCCCGACCCGCTTGAGTGGCTTGCATTCGCCGCCGCGCGGACCGATCGAATGAATCTCGGCACTGCCGTCATCATCGCCTCACAGCACAGCGCTGCGATCCTTGCCAAACGCGTCGCTACCTTGGATGCGCTTTCAGGCGGTCGCGTTCGCCTCGGCGTCGGACTCGGCTGGCAGCGCGAAGAATACGAAGCGATCGGTGTTCCCTACCGGGACCGTGGCCGACGTCTCGATGAAACCCTCGAAGCTATGCGAGTGCTTTGGAAGGATGACCTAGCAACTTACCAAGGCAAACACGTGTCCTTCGAGAACGTTCATATGGACACCAAGCCGGCCAACGGTGTGAGCGTGCCAATTCTGATCGGCGGCAGCTCCGACTTTGCAGCGCGACGCGCGGGGCGACTCGGGGATGGTTGGTATCCCTACGTCATTTCTCCCGAAGACTTCGAAAAGGGCATCGCCACCCTCGGACAAGCGGCGCGCGATGCGAACCGAGATCCCGAGCAAGTCGAACTCAGCATCTGGCCCGCGAGTTACGACTTTACGAAGACCTTTGATGCGGGCTTCGTGAAAGCCTATGCGGACCTCGGTGCCGAGCGCCTGGTCATTAGCCAAGTTGAGGCGGGAACGACCGACATCGGTGCACAACGTGACTTCATTCGTCGATATCAGGACGAAGTTCTCTCGAAGCTGTAGCGTACGGCCCCATCAATCAGCTGACCAGATTAGTCGGCGAGCGCCGGTGCGGCGGACTCGATGACCGTACCCTCGAAGAAACGGGGATTCGATTCGGTCCACATGGTCGCGGCGTTCACGAAAGTGAAGTCGCGGAAATCCGCTTCCGTGAGCAGGCCCGCCTCGACGAGTTCCCAAGCTTCCTCGACCGTCTCGGACATATCCGTCACATCCCAGTGGCCTATGTCCGAACTAAAGATCGCTCGCATTTGCGCGCCAAGAGGGTTGATGTCGCGATTGAAGCCGACCGCGTTCATCGGATCATCCGCCTCGCACCCGAACCGGAAATTACGTTCAAAGATCGTCTTCAGATCTTCCGCGCACTCGATTCCCGTACCCGCGAAGTCATCCTGAAAAAGGCCGGGGCCCGAAAGGTGCCCGAGCCCTTCCTCAAGTTCATCCAGATGCTTCTTGAAGCGCTCGGACCCGTGACTCTCAAAGAGCGCTCGCAGCTGCGATCGGTCGATGCGGTCGGGATCGTAGGTATGAATCCCACCCAAGCCGCGCTTTTCGAAATGGCCGATCAAATCGGAATAGAGGTTCGCAGCCCAGGCCACACCCCCTTCAAGAAAGGCACATCGAAGCTCGGGGAATCGCTGCGGGACGCCGTGCATCACCATAGTGCGGCACGTCGCTTCGCCGGCCTGCGCAAAATTGCCAATATGGTTGTAGACGTAATTGGTCTGAGACATCCGACTTCCGAAACCCATCGCGCTCGAATGAAAAGTCGGAGCGACGCCTAACTCGACACATTTCGCCCAAACCGGATCGTAGTCATAAGGGCTCTCTGGACCAAAGGCATCTACCCATCGCGCGCCGCGCGACGCATCAGGATCCTTCGTGAGCGGGCGATACACCAGGCCATTTAACAGAACCGTCTTCAGGCCAAGCTCTCCGACGCAATATTCGAGTTCATCCAGCGCTTCGCCCGGGTCGTACATGGGAATCATTGCGACCGGCGTGAGGCGATCCGAGTACGGCGCAAACATCTCTGCGGCGCAGCGGTTAAACGCGCGAATCGATGCACGCCTAAGATCTGTTTGGTCGAGGCTCATCCCGGTCAGCCCCATCGTCGGATAGAGCACCGCATAGTCGATGCCGAACTCGTCGAGGCGGTCGTAAAGAAGTCCCGGCAACATACCTGTGGCTCGGTCGAGAGAATTTTCTGCAGGATAGGGCCACCACGTCAACTTGAACGCACCCATCGCGCGGCGCTCATCGATCGACAGTGATTCGAGCCGCCGCCCAGCTTCGACGACCTGGTCGAATTCCTCCGCGAGCTTCCGTCCGCCTTCTTCAACAAGAAAATCTCGGACCGCAGGGAGGAACTCGATGATATGTCCGTCGGCATCGATCACGGGATGATCCAGCCGAGAGCGAATCTCCTGTGACGACGCGTGAGGGAGCGAGTGTGACGACATGAGTTCTCCATTTATTTGGCACCACTAATACTGCGAAACGCTAACGCGACAGGCCACGGGGCGCCCCTCTACAGGTGCCCAATATCCGTCGCCGAGCTGCTAGCGTCGAATCGACTATTCATGTCACGCCCCATAACGGGGCATTACCCATCACCACGAGCGTCCCCCGCACCTACCCAGTTATAGAGGATCCGCATGAAAGCTGTCGTCTACCACGGTCAAGAAGATTTCCGAGTCGATCACGTCGAGGATCCGAAAATTCTCGAACCCACGGATGCCATAGTGCGAACAGTCCGCACCGCAATTTGCGGCTCTGACCTCCATATGTGGCACGCGCCAACAATGGAGATCCAAGGCTTCACGGTCGGCCATGAAGTCCTCGGAGTGGTTGAAGATGTCGGTGCCGATGTGAGGCATATCAAGAAGGGGGACCGTGTTCTCGTATCGTGCACGACGGGCTGTGGGCATTGCCAGATGTGCCAGCACGACGCCTGGGGCGCATGCGAAAAGACGACGGCTCACGGCATGTGGACGAACATCTTCGGCAATCCGATTCTTCCGGGCGGGCAAGCGGAAGGACTTCGCGTTCCTTACGCCGATACGAATCTCTATTGCGTCCCCGAAGCGATCGAAGACGAACGCGCCCTCTTCCTCTCCGACATCCTTCCCACCGGATTCATGGGCGCGGACCTCGCGGAGATCCAAATCGGCGATGTCGTCGTCATCTACGGGTCCGGTCCCGTCGGCGTATTCGCTCAGCGTTCCGCCGTGTTATTCGGAGCCTCGGCCGTTATCGCGGTCGATCTGGATGACGGTCGGCTCGCAAAAGCAGCCGCACGCGGCTGCGTGACAGTCAATCCGACAAAGCAGGATCTCTCGGAGGTCGTTGCGGGGCTCACGAACGGGCGAGGCGCCGACTCCGCGATCGAAGCCGTTGGCAGCGCGCCCCTCGTCACCGAATGCATCAATATCGTGCGCCCCGGCGGCCACGTCTCCGTGATCGGCGTCATTACAGACGACCCTGTTCCGATTTCGATCATGCACGGGATCATGGGCAAGAACATTACGTTCCGCGCAGGAATGGTCGAACCGCAGAAGTACATTCCGCGGTTACTCCCCATGATAGAGCAGGGCAAACTCGATCCGAGCGAGATCATCACGCACCGCATGCCTCTCGACAAAGCGGCGGACGGGTACCGCACCTTCGCCAACCACGACGAAGACGTGCTGAAAGTAGTGCTCGAGCCCTAACGCGTTCTCACCCCATGCAACTGGGAAAAGGGCAGGGGCGACGACGGAGAAAGAGCGAGCAACTAAGGCGCAGCTTTCCTAAAAGTCGAGCGCGCCTAATAGCCGTCGAGCGCGCCGAAGCTCGTCGGCGGGGGCGCCGCGTCCTCTATCGCTCTATGCCTTGCCGCGATCGCCGCCGGATGGACCTCGTCGGTATAGATCCAGAAACGATTATCCTGGAGCGCCGCAAGCACACAGTCCGCGACGTGATCCGAAGTCGTGCCGCGATCAAAAACCTCTTGAACCGCCTTATGAATCGCTTCGATCGCCTCCGCAGGAATCGCGTCAGCCCCAGGGTTCTGCAATCCCTCCGGACGGTTCCTATCTCCGGAGGGGAAGTTCGTCGAGACAAGGCCAGGGCATAGGCAATGCGACGTCACCTTCGATCCCGCCTCGTGAAGCTCCCGAAAGAGCACCTCGGCGATTGAGGCGACGGCGTGCTTCGTTGCGTGATAGGGCCCCGCTTGTGGGGAACTAATGAGGCCCGCAATCGATGAAGTGATCACAACATGCCCCGCGTCACGCTCTTTCATCTCCGCCAAAAAGACGCGCAGGCCGTGAATCACACCCCAAAGATTCACGCCGATTCCCCACGACCAATCTTCGGTCGTCAGCGTCTCAAGGAGACCTCCTCCCCCGGAGACACCCGCGTTCAAGCAGACCACGTGTGCCGGGCCCATTTCGTCGCGCACCCGTGACGCGAGCGTATC
>Ga0115569_10001448_pt1 | contig 18352 bp, 18 predicted proteins | sample COGITO_mtgs_1205_2_FD_87295 | JGI IMG/M metagenome (GOLD analysis project Ga0115569, IMG submission 87295) | Pelagic marine microbial communities from North Sea - COGITO_mtgs_120503 | ecosystem: Environmental > Aquatic > Marine > Epipelagic | place: Germany:Helgoland, sampling site Kabeltonne... | reverse complement strand
GCATCACCGCCGCGATGCCATCCGGCACCGGGCTCAGTATTCTGGAAAAGGAATTGCCTGAGCAGTTTATCGACGTCGGCATCGCCGAGGAACACGCGGTTCTTTCCGCTGCTGGCATGGCCACCTCCGGCTTTCACCCAGTCTGTGCGATCTACTCGACTTTCCTGCAACGTGCCTACGACCAGATTATCCACGACGTAGCGCTGCAAAATCTGCCCGTGCTTTTCTGTATGGACCGTGCGGGTCTCTCGCCCAATGACGGCGCCACTCACCACGGACTGTTTGATCTGTCCTATTTGCGCAATATTCCCAATGTAGTCGTCATGGCCCCCTCCAACGAGGACGAACTGGCCGATATGATGGCTACTGGCCTCGCCTATCAGGGCCCCGCCTTCGTACGCTATCCGCGCGGCAATGCCGTCGGCACGCCGATCAAGGCAACCCCCGAAGCACTCCAAATGGGTAAAGCACAGCGCCTGCAAAAAGCCGGCGACATCGACCTCTGGGCAATTGGCTCGATGGTAGCAGATGCCGAAAAGCTCGCGGCTCAACTTGCCGAGCACGGCATCCAAGCCGGTGTGGTCAACGCCCGCTTTGTGAAACCACTCGATACCGAGCAACTGCTCACCTCTGCGGCAACCAGCAAGCTCATCGTCACCCTGGAAGACAACGTGATCAGCGGCGGCTTCGGCACCGCGGTGATGGAAGCGCTGCAGGACGGCAACTGCCTGCGCCCGGTGGTTCGCATCGGTTGGCCCGACCAATTTGTTGAACACGGCAACTCCGTCGCCAAGCTCCGCGCCAGCGTCGGCCTCGACCCCGAGTCGATCTTACAGACCGTGCTGCAGCGCTATCGGGCGATCCACACCACAGACACCTGCATCACAACAGGCGTTTAGGCGTATAGGCGCTTCATTGCAGGCACCCGCTCCTCACCACTGACCAACGAGCGCTATCAGCCTATAGATGCAAAACGCCTGCACTTTTTCAAGCTGTCGCTACTACCGTTACACACTGCTGCATCAATGGGATGAACTGTTTGAGCGTCGACGGGCGCTGTTCATTTGCCTCAATCCATCGACCGCCGACGAATGGCAGCTCGACCCGACACTAAAACGGATCAAATCATTCTGTGAGCGACTCGGGGCCAACGAGTTTTTAATGCTTAACATGTTCGCCTACCGCGCGACCGCCCCCAAGGATATGATGGCGGTCGAAGAACCAGTCGGCCCGGATAACGACGCGCAGATACAGCGTGCCATCCACCAAGCCTATGCACTCAACCAAGGCAGCCTCGACATCGTCTGCGGCTGGGGGAATCACGGACTACACCTCGATCGCCAAAGCGCCGTGCTACAACTGCTCGCCCCGTTCCGCAAATTTCCGAAGCTGAACATTGCCTGCCTCGGCAAAAATGCCAACGCGACGCCCAAGCACCCCCTCTACATCGCGGCCAACAAAACCTTTGAAGCCTTGTAGAGCGTGAGTGTGGCGACTCTCCATCAGAGCTTCTGCACCGCCCTTCGCTCGCGAGAATCCACTACTTTTTACACCAATCAATTGAATTTTTAACGGTATGGCATCTTAATATTACACGATGACACATGCCTCTGTATATCGCGAACAAGCGCCCAAAACGCGACCAGACAAGAACAGCGCAGAACTAGACCAGTTAACGATTGCACGCTTGGTGAACCCATATACGCATTTTAAAGATAATACATTATCCCAAACAGGAACAAATCGATGAAAGTACTGATTATTTTAACTTCACACGATCAACTGGGAGATACTGGTAGCAAAACAGGTTTTTGGTTGGAGGAATTTGCCAGCCCTTACTACCACCTGAAAGATACCGGTGTCCAAGTAACGCTGGCCTCGCCGCGTGGTGGTCAACCGCCGCTGGATCCGAAAAGTCACGAACCTGATTTTCAAACGGACGCTACGCGCCGCTTTGACGATGACCAAGCCGCTCAGCTGGAACTGGCGCACACGGCTCCATTAGCTGGATTGAAAGCCGAAGATTTTGATGCAGTATTCTATCCCGGGGGACATGGCCCTTTGTGGGACTTGCATAATGACAATGACTCGATTGCGCTGATTGAAGATTTCATTGCCGCTGGAAAGCCTGTAGCGAGCGTATGCCATGCACCTGCGGTCCTATTAAAGGCAAAGGATCGAAAAGGCGCTCCGTTGGTCCAAGGTAAAAAAGTTACTGGCTTTAGTAACTCTGAAGAGGCCGCCGTCGAATTAACTGATGTGGTGCCGTATCTCGTCGAAGATCAGCTGGTTGCAATGGGCGGCGTATACCAGAAGGCTGAAGACTGGCATCCGTTAGCCGTGATTGACGGTTTGCTGATAACAGGACAAAACCCCGCCTCGTCTGCTGCTGTTGCTCAAGCATTGGTCAAAGCTCTCAGCGAATTACAGGGCTGAAGTTAGTTGTTTTAAAGCGTGTGCGAGGCAAAGTTGACAGCGCTCGCACGCGCTCGATCAACCGATCTTGATAGTGTCCATTGGGCAGCCCGCTTCGGCTTCTTTCAGGAGGTCGCGATCCTCCTCGAAGCCCTCCCCGTATTGGAAGGCTTTGTCTTCGCGAGTGACGCGCAGCAATTGAGCTTCGTCGTCTTCGTCCATCTCCCAGTAGTTCGGCGCCACTTCGGCACACAGCATGCAGCCGATACATTCCGGCTTCTTGTGGGCAATCTTGAGAAATCTCACGATGCTTGAGTCGTCTTGCTGGCGACCGGCACAATGATGAAAAACTTGTCATTGCAGCGCACTCGCTGGCTGACCTTGATGGCACACACTTCGTTGGCGCTCACCTGCGCCACGTCACGCTCGACGAGGCGCAGGCTTTCGACCGTCCCTTCCACAACACCGGAGGTTTCACCGATAATGACATACTGGTCGCTCACTTGAGGGCTGCCGCTGGTGACCGTGATTTCAGCCACGACGATTTGTGCATAATAGTGCGTCACCTGCCCGCGCAGCACATTCTGCTGCGTGGCCTTCGATCCAGATGAATTCGACCAACCTTGCTCGCGGCCGAGATAATATCCGTCAGAATGACCGCGGTTGTACACCTTGTTGATATCGTCCAGCAATGTGGCTGCAAATGCGTAGCAGTAGCTGCCATTCTGAACCGCATCGACGGCGCGGCGGTAGGCTTGAGTGACCAACTTGACATATTTTGGGGAACGGCCGCGGCCCTCGATTTTGAGTGTGTGCACGCAGGCACCACGGTTGGCCAAGGCATTGTCCGTGAACAGCGACATACCGCAGCGTGCCGACAGCGCTGCATGATTTGCTCCAGATCCTACACATGAAAGGCACGGCGCGAGCGCGCACGCATGCTCAACTGCGCGAGCCCGAAATCAACCGCGTCCGCTCCGGCGTCAATCGCGGCTTGCAATGAGGGATAGCAGCCTGATGGCGAGAGGATTTCGATGTGTTGTTCGCATTTGCCGGTGGTCATGATATAAAAGGCGCCTAAGCGTAGATAAAGGACGGAGGGAAATCCATCAAGAATGGCACGCGATGATGCATTCGATGCAGTGCCGATCGGAAGAACTCCAAGCCGTCTTTGGTCGAAATCAAAAAACCCAGACTGCCATTGACAGTGCCTCGGTGTTACGCGTTGAGCCCGTTGGGAAGCTTTTCGAGGGTGTACAGATCGTAGCGATTACTCTTCCCTTCCAGCATATGGTTGGGAGTCGCCCCAGCCAGTGCAGGCGCAATTCGTGGACGCTTGACCACGACCCGATAACGCGCGCACCTCAACGCTGCCTCTAAAAGGTCGTCCGCATCCGCATCCTGTCCGACGAGTGAGTGAAATACGCGCATTTCCTTTTTGACCATCGCGCTCTTGGTCCGCACGGGAAACATCGGGTCGAGATACACTACATCCGGTCGATCCGCCTCGGTCAAATTTCGCAGATAAGCGGCTGCATCGGTTTCAATCAACGACACGCGATCCAGCACTTGCAGCAAATCGGCGTCCTGCGCCAGCGCATGGGTTCGTGCCTGGGCAAGCCCATCTTCGAGTAACGCCCGCACCGCCGCCACACGCTCCAGCAAGGTGACCTGACAGCCAAGGCTGGCGAGTACAAAGCCATCGCCCCCTAATCCCGCCGTCGCATCCAGCACGCGCGGATACACGCCGCCACGCACGCCCACAGCCTTGGCGATCATCTGTCCCTTGCCCCCGCCCTGCTTGCGGCGAAAAGTCACGCTCGGGCCATGGAAATCGGCGCGAATGCTGACGCCATACTCCGGTCCCAGCGCGTGCAATGCCAAGCCATCCGGGCCCAACACAAAGACGAATGCATCCTCCACATCCGGGTTCAAATTCGACACAAAACGCTGAAACAACTTAGGCTTCACTCCAACAACGGCGGTGCCGTCCACACAGGGGACCGCAAATCGCTCTGCCAACCGCTGGGCAGTTGCCAGCAAAGCGGCATCGAGATAGACCAGCGAGGTGAGTTTCATAATCCCGCTAAACAGTCTGTGTTGGCCTGCTACCGCAAGTTCAAACGTGCTATGAAGCCAAGCAGCCGCACTCCCGCACAGCAAAGCAGCCGCAATTCAGACAAGACCATACCCTACGCTCGACAGACAGTGAGGTGCTGAATCGAACCGCAGTCTGCGGTATGCAAAAAGATTGCGGCGACGATTTCAAACGCCTTACCTGTGCGCATGACTTTTCTTGAATATTGGAGTGTATTGCTGATGCCAGAAGACGGCTTCCAAGCACGCGACCTGTGGCAACTCGCGGTGATCGGCATTCTACTGGCCGTCAGCTCGAAAGTATTCCGCAAGCGAGCTAACAGCATCGTCATTACGCGCTACAGCCCGATACTCTGGATCCGCAAAAACCTCTGCTTTCTGGCACTATGGGTTGCCATCACAGTGAGCGCGACTGGCTTCTCGCTGCTCGGCATGGAGACCCCGATCTTTCGTTTTTTCGCTTACCTCGGCGGCGCATGGATGATCATTGGCCTACTCACCAGCTTGATCGGCGATCGGTTTTGGACCAGATCAATTGCCTCCGTCGGCTACCTGATCAGTGGCCTCTTCAGCCTCACATTGATGGATGATAGTATTCGGCTGCTGGAAGACCTAAGTTTCACGATTGGCACCATTACCATCTCCGCATGGGGCGTTCTTTCCGGAGTCATTGCCTTTGCGTTAACCCTGTGGTTTAGCCTCGCGATTGCCCGCATCATTGAAACACAAATCCAGCGCGTGCCGGGCCTGAGCCCGTCACTTAAGGTGCTAATCACCAAAATCATCCGGATCGTCTTTATCATTGTCGCCAGCGTCGTGGCGATGAGCTCGATGGGCGTCGACCTCTCGGCACTCACCGTTCTCGGCGGTGCGATCGGTTTGGGGGTTGGTTTCGGTTTACAAAAAGTCGTCTCTAACTTCGTCAGCGGCATTCTGCTGTTAATCGACAACTCGGTCAAACCGGGCGATGTGATTGAGATCGACGGCACCTACGGTTGGATCAACAACCTCCGTGCACGCTACGCCTCGGTCATCACCCGCGACGGCACCGAGCACCTGATTCCGAACGAGGATCTCATCACCCAGCGCGTCATCAATTGGTCGTTTACCAACAACCTCGTGCGCATGAAAGTGCCGATCGGCGTGTCCTACGAGGCCGACCCGCATCAGTGCATTCAACTGGTCGTCGCAGCCGCCCAATCGGTCGAGCGGGTGCTCAATGATCCTGCCCCGGTTTGCCACGTCCTCGGCTTTGGCGACAGCGCCGTCGACCTCGAACTGCGCTTCTGGATCTCCGACCCAGCCAACGGTGTGTCCAATGTGAAGAGCGCCGTGCTGCTCAACGTCTGGGATACCTTTAAGGAAAATAACATCGAGATCCCCTATCCCCAACGCGATCTACACATCCGCTCCAGCGAGGTAGCCATCGGCGCCACCCCAACGGCCGACTCCGATTAAATCAAGCATCTCGTATTCCGAACCTCGCATCCCGTATTATGGTAGCACCCAAGAAAATTCGCCTCGACGAGCTCCTCGTCGCCAAAGGACTCGCCGACACCCGTTCGCGCGCCAAAGCCCTCATCCTCGCGGGCAAAGTCAAACTCGGCACCGACCGGCTCGACAAACCCGGACGCGCGCTGCCCATCGATGCCGCGGTCGAAGTGGAATCACCGCCGCGCTTCGTCAGTCGCGGCGGCGAGAAGCTGGAGGGCTTCCTTGATCAATTTGACATCGACGTCACAGGCTTGCGCCATCTGGACGTGGGCGCCTCCACGGGCGGTTTTACCGATTGCTGCCTGCAACGCGGTACGCTTAGCGCCACCTGTGTCGACGTCGGCCGCGCACAAATGCACAATAAGCTCATTCAAGATGAGCGGGTGACCAACATCGAAAAGACCAACGCGCGACACCTCCAGCCAGGTGACCTACCGCATGACGACTTCCCGCTGATCGTGATGGACCTATCCTTCATCTCATTGACCAAAGTCCTGCCCGCGGTCTGGCAATTCATGGCTCCCGGTGGGCGTCTCATCGCCTTAGTCAAACCACAGTTTGAAGCCGAGAAACACGAAGTCGATGCGGGGCGCGGCATCATTCGTGACGCCGCGATTCAAGAGCGTATTTTGAACAGCATCCAGAGCTTTGCGCTGGGCGAACTACCTGGCGCCACACTGATCGGCACCATGGACTCGCCGATCAAAGGCACCGACGGCAATCGTGAATTCCTGATGGGGCTGATTCGCAACAGCGAGTAAGCCGCGCAAGACGACCGCTGAATAAAGGCGGGCTCTCTGCGTCCATCGCAGATCACACTGAGGCTCTGCTTGCCAAAGCCATGAGTCGGCGCGTATTGATGCTTAATAAACGAAAAAGGGGTGCACCTGTTCGAATGCACCCCTTTCGGAAAAATAATCGTCTGCGTGACTAGCCGATCTTGCCCTTGCGGTGCAGCAGCTCAGCAATCTGGATCGCATTGAGCGCGGCGCCCTTCCACAGCTGGTCGCCCGTCACCCATAATGCGAGTCCGTTTTCGAACACGCTATCCTTGCGAATACGGCCAACGCCACAGGGAACGACTTCGGAATAGTTGATCGGCATCGGATATTCCAAGTTGGCTGGATTGTCGACTAGATCGGCGCCATCGAAGGCCTCGATCGCGGCTTTCGCGGCTTCGACGCTGACCGGTTTTTCAAATTCGGCGCTGATGGAAATAGAGTGGGCACGGAACACCGGCACACGTACACAGGTGCAGGTGACGCGCAAATCGTCGAGACCGAGTATCTTTTTACCTTCGTTGAGCATTTTCATCTCCTCCTTGGTGTAGCCGTCATCAAGGAAGGCATCGACATGAGGAAGCAGATTGAACGCGATCTGGTGCGGATACACGTCCTTTACCAGTGGCTCATCCTTGGCCCAAGCGCGGGCTTGTTGATCGAGCTCGATTAGGCCGCCGGCACCGCTGCCGGAAACGGCTTGGTAAGTGGAGGCAATGAAAGACTTGAGGCCGAATGCCTTGTGCAACGGATACAGCCCCATCAGGGTAATCGCGGTGGAGCAATTCGGATTGGCGAGAATCCCGTGGTGGTCATCGACCGCATCGGGATTAATTTCGGGAATGACGAGCGGCACTTTCGGATCCATGCGAAAAGCCGAGCTGTTATCCACCACGATACAGCCGCGCTTCACCGCTTCGTGCGCGAATTTGAGGGTCTGGTCGCCCCCCGCGCTGAAAATCGCGATGTCGAGCCCGTCGAAGCTTTCCGGCGTGGCCTCTTCGATGGTCCAGGTTTTGCCCTCAAAGGACTGAGTCTTTCCGGCCGATCGTGCGGACGCGAGCAAATGAAGTTCCGCAATGGGGAACGCTCGCTCGTGGAGAAGACGAATGATTTCTTGACCGACTGCGCCGGTCGCACCGAGGATACCTACTTTATATGCCATTTGATTACTTAAAGGAAAGCTGGGTTGTAAAACAAAGCTGCGAGGCCTTGTCAATCACGCCGACACGTTGTCTGATGATCGTTTCGATCCAACGGCAGGAACTTGCACTGCTGCTCGACGGTAAAGTGCAAAGAATTTTTCGAATTTCGACCTCGAAGAATCCCCCGTCCTGCCGCGCCAACTCGTTTGGCACACCCACCGGATTGCATGCGGCGGCGAATAAAATCGGCGACCGTGCGCCAGCCGGCATGGTGTTCAAGGGACGGGTTGCGACCGGTCAGCATTTTTCCGAATATCCACTTGAGGCACAGCAGCGCAATCTAATCACCAGCCGCATTCTACGCCTGCGCGGATTGCAGCCCGGACACAACTCGGGGGACGACTGCGACTCCTACGAGCGTTACATTTATATCCACGGGACCAACCACGAGGAGCGCATCGGCGAGCCGTTTAGTGGTGGCTGCGTTGAAATGCGCAATGCGGAAATGATCGAGCTATTCGATGCGACCGCCGAGGGCGATCTGGTTTGGATTTGCGCTTAGACCGCGGATCAGACTAAATAAGTGCGTACACTTTTCGCGTTCGCCCCACTATCCATCGCTGCGGTGCGCAATTGCCGCCCCAGCATCGATTTCCCTTAAATGCCATGAAACGCTCATCTGTTTTTCTCTACCTCGGCCTGTGGTGCGCCAGCCTTGCACTTTCCTTTGTCGCTGGTCGCGAATTTGGGTCCGCAGATGTGAACCACGCGCCTCCCAGTCATCAGCACCAACCAGATGTGGCCCTGTGGCAGGCGCAGACTATGCGCACGCCATTGAACCCGCCCCCAGAGGCAGAAGAGACGACGCTAGGCAGCTTGGCACTGGGAACTGAGACCGAGGCAAGGGTGGCGCTACTTGACCGCGAAACTAGCGTGCACACTCATCGCTTGCTAGAAGCCGCTTTTGCCTTGCCGCTGTCAGATCCACGCCGATCGAAAGAAATCCGTGACTTGCTTGGACACTTAGCGCGCAGCGATCCGCGAGCAGCGTTGGAATTGTCCGATGGCATCACCTCGCTGCGGGAGGCGCAACGTGCGCGCCGCCAGATTCTCGAGCAATGGGCCACCCATGATCCGATGACTGCACTGGCGTGGGCGACGGATGCATTAACCGATGTCCCCACCAATCTGCGCAATTCGCAGATGCTGGCGATTCTGCGCGGCTTTGCGCAGACCAACGCCGCGGGCGCTTTTCAATATGCCAACGCGCTCGATGACAGCACCCCTAGCGCCATGCGCCTAAAAGAGCGCCTACTGAGTGAAGTGATTGAAACACAAATTCGCGGCGGCGGCTTGCAGGACGCACAGACCACGATTGCGCTGATGCCCGAAGGTCAAAGCAAAAATAATTTACAGCGAGAGCTGGTCAACGAGTGGGCGGCGTTTGATCCACAAAGCGCCGCGGCCTACATTCAATCCCTAGGAGACGGCGCACCCAGCAACTTGAAGAGCGACCTGATTGAGGAGTGGGCGAAAAAAGATCCTCCAGCAGCCGCCACTTGGTTAAATTCGCTGCCCGAAGGCGATCCCGCCTTTGCAAAAGCCTCAGCCACCATCACACGGGAGTGGACCCTCTACGACCTCGCCGCCTCCTCCGAATGGCTCAACTCGTTACCCGCTTCGCCGCAGTTGGATCGTGCGGTCGCGGCCTATACTGCGCGCGCATCGCAAGAAGACCCAGCCACTGCGATGAGCTGGGCGGAATCGATCAACAACGACGGATTACGCACCCGAATGATGCAAAAGGTGGCCGGCAGCTGGAAAAGCAACGATCCCGCGGCCTTCTCGACTTACCTCGATGGCGGAGACTTTAACAGCAAACAACGCAAGCTGCTCGAATCCGCAAAGGCATGGCCAAGCAACCGTCGAGACTGAAAAATGAAACATATTCACTAATCTATCTTTGCGGTTGAAAACGAGGGCGCCGCGCCTAACTTGCGACTCTTTACTTATGCACCCCTACCCCAATGATTCGACCCCTGAAGCACCACGCGACTGGTTTTGCCTGCGCACGCAAACCAAACGGGAACACATTGCGGCTGCGATCCTCTCAAATATCGATTCGGTGGAGACCTTTTGCCCCCGAATCAGCCAGATAAAGAAAACGAGGACCGGCAAAAAACGCTTTGTCGAGGCGATGTTTCCAGGCTATATTTTCGCACGCTTTTCACTGCAGGATCATTACAGACGCGTCATCCACAGCCAAGGCGTCTCGGGTATCGTCGGACGCGGCGACCAGAAGGCAGTCCCCGAGAAACTTATATCGGATTTACGCGCCAGCCTCCCGGATGCAATTATGGAGGCCCCGGACCTCAGCATCGAACCAGGCGCACAGGTTGAATTAGTCTCCGGGTCCCTCAAGGGCTTGAATGGCAAAGTCCTAGCGCAACTCCCATCCGGTAATCGAATTCAGATCCTGCTAGAGTTCTTGGGGCAGGAAATCACCGTGGCGGCCAATGCCGATGATGTGTTACTGGCCTCGGAGGACGAGTAATCTGAATACGTGCGCAATGCACCGAAGCCAATAGTCACCAACAGGAAACATGAGTGTCAGTCCGCCATAGGAAAGCGCGGACACTCCGCTCGATCGAGTTGACCTCGGCGACTGTAACCGTGCGTCTAGCGCTTTTTTTGGCGCAAGACGCTCAGGCAGATTCCCTTCAAAAAATACAAGGTCACCAATTATAGACAACGCACTCCACAGAGGCCCGAATTCAACAGCAACGGCAAAAATTATCGGGCCAGCGGGTCAGCAACATCTCGTTTGAGAGGCGCTGACGTCTCGCCGACTTTTCAGTGATACGGCAGATCATCCACGAGCGTTCACGCGATCATTCATTGCGGCTTCCTAGAAAGGATGCCGTGCCCCATTGTTGATTGGGCTGCGGCCCGAGCCACAGGTCCAGCAACCCGCCGCGAGCGAAGTCTTCATGGTAAAACCAGCAGTCGTCGAGGCGCTTACCATTCAACGCGGCCTTCTGAATGTACACATTCTCAGGAGTATTGTCGTGGGCTATGATCTTGAAGCGTTTGCCGGGATAATACTTCGGATCGAGCTGAATGGTCACTTCATCGAACTCCGGCGAGGTAATTTCGTAAATCGGCTGTTTGGAACTGCTGCCACGCAAGCTAAATAGGCCAATCTTCAGCAACGCGCTGACGGCACCCGATCTGCCCTTGGTCTTCATCATGCCCGCCATAACCAATATTTGGATTGGTACCGCCGTAGGCTTGCTGGCTGGCTGACTGCCCGCACCCATTTCTGGCTGAGCCACGGCTTACCGACATAGTTGAACACATGCGCATTGGAGAGACCTAGCTGATTCGCGTAGCTGACAGTACCGCCGCCATAACCGGATACAAAGTCATCCTCCACAGCCTGCTCAATAGCCGAATTCAATTTCTCGGTAAGCGCGTCATTGCCGCCCACAAGCGCCGCCAAGCCTGGAATGTCGTGCGACACTCCAAAGGTGCCCTGCCAATCGTTGGCTTCCACCCAGCGCCCACTGAGCAACTGCTTCTCGAGGTCATAATACTTATTCCCCTGATAAGCCGGCAGATGCGCCTCGTAGCCCAATTCCTCGGCAAGTTGCGCCAGCGTTCAGTACTCAAGCGCCCCCTGCACCATTTCGCCGGCACCTGCAGCACGAATCAGCAGCTCATTGCTACACTTCATCGTTTGGCAGGCCGGTTGGATCTCAGCCTTGGTCAACAGACATTTTTGCCAGGTCGCAGTGATCAATGGCGTGGCGGGGCAACCACGCATGATGCAGGTGTAGCCGCCGCGACTGATACCACGCGGAAGCACGTCCCCCACTTCGGCATACTACAGCATCGATGTTGAAAAGTTGTCCATCACCTCCGGCTAGCCGAGCCCCCACAGTATATTCAGATTCCACGCACTGATCCATGTCGCATCGGAGTTGTACATGTGAAATTTCGGCAGGCCTGCAGCATCCTTTGGCACCGTGCGTCCCACCAGTGGTGGCACACGATCGCGCTTAGCCAGATTCTCTGCTACCGGTTAGCCGGCGGCTTGACGCTCCTGCAGCGCCGTGAGCATCGGCTCGTGTTCGGCCATATAAGTTGGAGTATCACCGTTCGTATCGTCGATTTTATGGCGGCCGAGCAACACATGCCACAAGTCGGTATAGAATTTAACCCGCGCGTTTTGGCTGCCGCCCTTAACCTCGATTTTGCCGAGCCATTCATTCCACTCCGCGCGGGCTTCCTGACGAATGCGGTTAAAGTCCCAATGCGAGTATTAAGCGGCCAAGTTGTTGCGCGCATTCTCGATACTGGTGTAGGAGCTACCGATCTTGACCAGCAACGGCTCCTGCGGTCGAGGTTCATACGCAAGCGCCACGCCTGCCTGGACCTCAGGATGATTGCTAAACAGCTTGCCCTTGAGAACGCCGTAATAGCCTGTCTGAATACGCTCTGGATCAACTGGATCCGCAAATTCGGTGATCTCCGGCAAGGTTTCAGCCGCATTCTTCCAGCCATCCATGCGCGTGATCGGACGGTTAAATTTCATCACAAAGAACACATGCGTCAACTTAGGAACTCCCCACAGGCGGTCCGTCATAGCATGCGAATCTTCAACGCGGTTGGCGCTGACCAATTGCACCTTACCGTCCACATCACTGGCGGCACTGACGTAACCGCCCAATTGTAACAGCAATCGCGCAGGATCCTGCGACTGGTGCTTCAAGCGGTAAAACGGAGAAGCGAAACACAGATCACAACGGCGGTCGCCGTCGTGCTACCAACACTGAATCCCATATTGTAGCGCGGCCTCGGCTGCGGTTGCATCTGGCACATACCGTAAAACCAAAAAAAGGCCGTACGATTTCGTACGGCCTTTGTATTAAAGGATGATTGTAGCTAACGATGCATTTTCACGCATCGAGCCAAAACAGACGCTTATTGTGCGATACCCAGCGCGTCAACAGACGCATTGCGACGCGCTTCAGCGGCCCAGTCGTCACTCATCGACCAAGGGCGCGAAGTACTCGAAGTCGCCCATGCGGACGGCTTGGGTCCCATGACGAACTCAATCTTGCCACCTTCGACCAGCAAGGAGTGCGGCAGGTAGCTGTTGTCCCATGCTTGACCGTTGATCTTCATGCTCTGCACATACATGTTGGTAGCCGAGTTGTTTTTCGCAGTGATCACGCAGCGGTTGCCGTTTGGCAGGTTCAGCGTAACTTCATCGAAAAGCGGGCTACCGATAGTGTACTCAGGAACGGAGTGGAGGTATGGGTAGAAGCCCATCGCACTGAAGATGTACCAAGCAGACATCTGTCCAGCATCTTCGTTACCACTAATGCCCCAATGGTCGTTGCGGTATTCTGTTGCCAATACCTTACGTACCCACTTAGCAGCCTTTGCTGGCGCACCGACGTAGTTGTAGGCATACAGTGCGTGCTGGTCGGGCTCGTTGCCGTGCCAGTACTGACCAAACTCCTTGTGACTTGCATTGTGGCCACCGCTGTCGCCACCGGTCGAAGACAGGAACTGGTCCAGCTTTGCCTCAAACTCGTCATCACCACCCATTAGGTTGATCACACCGCGTGTATCCTGCATCGCGTGCCAGGTCCACTGCCAAGCGTTGCCTTCGCAGTAGTCATTATTGCCTTTGCCAGTATAGGTAACTGGATTGAAGGTATCAGGGTAAGAAATGTTACCGTCTTTATCTTTACCACGGAAGAACTTGGTCCGTGGATCCCACAGATTCTCGTAGTTTCTAGCGCGGTCGGCAAAGACTGCCACTTGATCCTTCTTGCCCAAGGCATCAGCGAATTGCGCGATGTTGAAGTCGCAATAAGCGTGCTCCATTGTTTTCGCTACATTGATATAATTGGGGAAAGTGACATAACCGTACTTGAGGTAATCCGCCAAATTGTCGCGACGTCCACGCTCAGGTCCATTGCCACCAGGATCGGTCGCATTCTTGTAAACCAAATCCCATGCCTCTTCGGTATTGAAATTGGTGATACCTTTCACGTAAGCATCCGAAATGATCACATCACACCAAGCGCCGGGCATGCAGAAGACTTCCTTCGGTCCAAGCTTCCAACGAGGGCCCCAACCGCTGTCGCGATAATCATCGAGCATCGTCTTGATCACATCAGTCTGCAGATCCGGAGTAATGACGGTGTAGAGTGGATGCGCAGCGCGGAAAGTGTCCCATGTCGACAGTACGGTGTAGTGCTTGTGACCATCAGTGGTGCGCACTTTACCATTCAAGTCGCGGTACTGGTGATTGACATCACTGGACAGTTGCGGGTGGAACATGCTGTGGTACACAGCGGTGTAGAAGTTGACCTGCTGATCGTTGGTGCCGCCCTTGACATCAAACTTGGAAAGCTGCCCATTCCATTCGTCCTTTGCATCCTTGCGCACAGCGTCGAAGTCCCAGCCAGGAATTTCCTGCTGCATGTTGAGCTTGGCATTTTCCGAACTTACGTAAGAAATGCCGACCTTGACCAACAGTGCTTCACCATCCTTGGTGTTAAACGCAACGGTGCCACCGCGAATGCCTTGGTCATCAAATTTAACCGGCTTGCTGAACTCGAGGTGAAACCAGGTTCTGTGCTCGCCCCAGGCAGTGGTGTTAACGCTACCGCTGAACGAAGTTTTGTTATCCTGCACCATTTCGCCATCGATATCAGCTTTGCCACAGTAGAGTACACCTTGGCCCAAATCGATCAGCACACGGGCCGAATTGGATTTGGGGAACGTGTAGCGGTGAATCGCAGTACGTTGTGTACAGGTCATCTCAGCATTGATGCCCATCTCATCGATGGACGCTTGGTAATAGCCTGGCTCCGCCGATTGATTACTGACCGGCACCTTTACTTTGGTGCCCAGCTCGGCATTACCTGTGGTCGGCAACAGCACCACCACACCGTAGGAACCGCAACCGGTACCCTGCAAGTGCGTATGATTGAAGCCGATCATTTGGTCGACGCGACTTTGGTAGCCACACGGCGCCTGCGGCCAATTAAGCGGCCCCGGCGAAACCATGCCGAACGGACGGATCGCCGCAGGCAAACACTGCGCCGAAGAATTACTACCGAGGAACACATTTACACGCTCGGTGTAATCCTCCGCGGCTTGTATGTGCGGTGCAGCCAAGGCTGCCGCTACCAATAAACTTAAAAACTTATATTTCATGGGATTTAAAAACCTTCTTTTGTTAACAGTAAACCAATTGTAGAGTAGCTTCGATTGTTTGATTTGGAGCAATAATACACAATAAAAAAAACACTTATACTGATGATAAGCGATTCGACTCCGACGCGAACGCACCGCTCCAAGCACTCCTCTCACTCGACCGAGCGGACCAATAGTCCATATAAACAGCAGCACAACAACAACTTAAAATCCAAATAAAACCGCAGCGTGCAGCTTCAGTAAACGCAGCCGGCTCAAAAGCAACGTTTGCTAAAGCTGCACGCCACGCCCCAGACCGCACGACGTTGTACAGGCGCAAACTTCAACTTTCAACCATCTGCAGCGCCACGGACAGTACCCCGCGCGCCGGCACCTCCAAATCGAGCGCCCCACCCTGCGGCTCACATGCGCGCAGAACATCCCCGCAAGGACTGACGATAGCCGCCGACACGCACGCACGCATCAAATTCAGCCTGCACGCTTGCGCCGCATCGCTATAATTTGCCAAGCGACACACCAGCCCCGTGTCGTCAGCGCCAGGATCGATCGAGACTAGGCGCACCTGCGGGTTGTCCACTTGGATCAACGATGCGGACGTCGCTTCCGTACAACTGGCCAGAGGCAGGAACAACGGCTTGCGCGCAAAGCCGTCGGCGATGCGATACAGCTCAGCGTCACTCGCACCTTTCGAGGTGTATAGCGCGCAGTTGTAGCGAATCACCCCTTCCTGTGTAACTGGGAAATTAGTTTCCCAATAATTGTTACAGGCCCAGTTCAACAGCAGCGGCGCGGCGTTGCGCGGGATCGCGGCCTTGGGCTTGCCAAAATTAAAGTCGCCGAACTGCACCAGCGGCATGCCGGGCGCACACACTGTAAACTGATGCGCACCATCCGTCATACCGCTAAAGGCCTCGGCTACCACCCAGCCGTTACTGCTGCGGTCGAGTTGCTCGTCGTCCAAGCGCGCCGGCATGCCCGACGCATCGTACACCGCCTGCCAGTCCGCGGCCAGATTCAGCTGGCTAACAAAGTAGATCGCCTCGGGCGTGGCGACCTTGTCCTTGTGCACCACGATATCGACTTCGATCCACGGACGGTCCGCGCACAGCTCGAATTTTTGGATAATTTTGGCGGCGCCCTCGAGGCGATACTCACGCACGAGGCTGATAGTGCGCGCCGTATGTTCGACACGCACGCTGCTGCAGTGCTGCACGCCCGTACGCTGCGCGCGCCAGTGGTCGTTCCACCCCGTGGTTTCCATACGCAGCTCCGCCTCGACTGAGCGGTCGTAATACGACTTGCGCGTCGGGTTGAAGCGCGGATCGGGCTTCTCGTGGATCGGTTCGAACAAATCATAGTCAGCCGCTTCGGGTAATACCTCCCAGCCGCTGCGCTTGTCATACAGGCGCTGAATACGCCCATTGACCGGACAGTACTCCAGCAAGTGGTAATCGGATTCGATCACTAAATTACCCTCCATGCGGATCGCCTGCTTGTCACCGTCCAGCGCCTGTACCGCAAACGCGGTTTGTACACTGTCCTCGCGCAGACTGTCCGCCGCTTCGGGCGCGGCGCACGCGGTCCACGGCACGCGCACCGAGCTGAACGGCGGCATCTCAACCTGCAACGAGCTGCCGCTCGGCTGACTGGCAGCAAAATCATCCACACCGACCGGCGTACTCGGCTCAGAGTGGGCATAACTAAATCCATTCAAGCGCCCAAACACCGCGTCTCGCCAGCCCGACGGCAGCTCCAGCGTGACCGCCTGCGGCAGCGGCGACGGGTTGACCGCCAACAATCCTTCACTCTCAAACATCAACGGATTGCCGGCATAGTCCGACAGACGACTGGCTAGCACGTAGCGCGCGAGCTCCTGACCGTCGTGCGCCATACAACGCTTTTTTAGCTCCAAGCTGCGCGAATGCGGATGCTCCGGCGCGCTCGCCGAACCCCAATAGCCCCAGGTATGCTCATCAAAGCTGACCACCTGCTCCCACGCATCCGCCTGCAGCGCGCGCAGGCGCGGTTGCTCGGCGAGGTGCAAGCCCAGCAAGCCGGCACCGAACAGCTTCTGCTTACTGTTCGCGTTCAGCGCGGTTTCGTGCGCCGCACTGCCTACGCCGTAGCTCCAGAAATCACTCCAATCACCGCGGTGGGTCTCGAGCGCCGCCTCCGGCACACGCTCGAGTTTTGCCAACAATTGTTCGGGCGTTACGTATTCGATGGTCGGATAGCCCTCACAGCGATTCCACGCGCGCACCTTTGCAGCGGTCGGCAGGCTGGGCCCACCGTTATCGTAGGCGATCGGCAAGTTGGTCGAAGTCAAATACAGGAAATCGTACGGATAATCGCGCTGCTGGTGAAACTCCCAATAGGCGTCCATCGCCGCCTTCATGGCCTCGACCCCCTGCACATGCGGCTTGGCAATTGAATCAAAGGTACAATACTGGTGACCACTGAACACCTTAAGATTGCGACCGCGCGGCGTGCGCCAGTTGAACATGCCAGGCCGCACCGGTCCGTTGTCGCTGGTGTGCAGATTGACCCCCATGATCAACAATTCAACCCCGGCATCCAGCAACAAGTCCGACATCACCCACGGCAACCCCGTCACATCGTGCTGAAAAGCGACCTTGACCGCAAATCCCAGCTCATCGCGGTAACGGCGCACATCAGCCAACTGCTTGCACAGCGACTCGATCGAGCTTAACGGCGTCGAATTGAACTGAATCGCCCCCAAGCCGAGCCGCTGCTGGGCGACGTGATACTTGAGCCGCGCAATCTTCTCCGGCGTGGCGGACGCCAACCACAGCTTCAATTGCTGATGCACCTCGATCGTCCAGCACGGCTGCGAAGGCGCGTCCCAGTCGGCAGTGGCGTCGAGTAAATCCAGCGCCTGATCGATAAAATCTACCTGCAACTGATCCACCACCATCTGGCTATGCGTGTAGCCACGGTCGTAATGACTGTGGTGCAATAAATATATATGCTTTAAATCCATAAGCTGTGTTATGCATCGCATGAATGTCGCCACAATTCAAAAGGAAATGCACGGTAAAAACGGGGAAGAACGCCGAACATCGAACGTTGAATCTTGAATGCCTGAGCCCCTATGTGACTCTCAGCTAGCACGCCGCCGCCGATCCGACGCGATCATTCCCATCGTAGGGCGCGTGCTCG
>Ga0115569_10001440_pt1 | contig 18414 bp, 14 predicted proteins | sample COGITO_mtgs_1205_2_FD_87295 | JGI IMG/M metagenome (GOLD analysis project Ga0115569, IMG submission 87295) | Pelagic marine microbial communities from North Sea - COGITO_mtgs_120503 | ecosystem: Environmental > Aquatic > Marine > Epipelagic | place: Germany:Helgoland, sampling site Kabeltonne... | reverse complement strand
CGCGACGTGTTATGCGAAATGGACCGACGTGGCCAGAAGAACGGTCGTGGCTTCTACGACTATGCGGCGGACCGAAGCTCTTCGCCGTCTCCGGAAGTCGAGAAGGTCATTCTCGATTTCGCGGCCCGTAGTGGAAAGGCGCCTCGCAAAGTCTCGGACGAAGAAATTCTCGAACGATGTGTGTTCCCCATGATCAATGAAGGCTTCAAGATCCTGGCCGAGGGCAAGGCGATTCGTGCCTCAGACATCGACGTGATCTGGGTCAACGGTTACGGCTGGCCGGTCTACCGCGGCGGCCCGATGTTCTATGCGGAGCAGGTCGGGCTCGCGAACGTCCTCGAGAAGCTCAAACAATTCGAGAAGGATTTCGGGGAAGCCTTCGCGCCAGCGCCTCTTCTCGAACAAGCGGTTGCCGAAGGAAAGAGCTGTCGAGAGCTTGGCTTCTAATAAGCCGGCTGCCGGCCCCTATTAGGATCGTCTTGACCGAATAGCATCCGCATGTTTGAGCTGAGAGACTTCTTCGTAGACTCATTTCAACTCAGTGTGCATGTAGCGCATGAAAACGCCGGCGTTTCGATTTTCTAGCGTGCCGTTAAGGTCGAGCAGTACGGGTTTCTGAGCCAGAACTAACGCGGTGGGTTCCGGGCTGAATGCGTGCTCCGAGCCGCGAATTAGTGTTGCGGCGTACATTGGAAGCAAGGCGCTGGTTGATTGTCGCCGCAAGCTGCTCGTTCGCAGACGCCGAGAGGGCCTTTAGCAAGCTCGCATTGAACGCCCACCTCTCTGCATGCCGGTACCGGAGGCGGCGAGAATAGCTGCGCATCACAGGCTAGGAGCCCGGTCGCCACAAGCACGAGTGCAGCACTGATTGTCATTTTCCGCATAGGTATCGCTTTCGAATTATGGGTGTCTCGCCCTCGCGGAGCGGTTGGGCGGCAGCCCGAGTCAGCGCGTCCGAATCCGTACTATGCATCGGTGCTGCCGAAGTTTTGATTCGCCATAGTGACGAACCGGTTTGCTGAGCTGAATAGGGACCAGAGAACCGCCGTTTCTCTGGTCCGATTAGGGACCCAGTTTTGGGAACTGCTCGCTCGCGCAGGCTACTCCTTAACCACAAGGTGATCGCGGAGTTCGTTGACGTCATCCTCGGCAATCGGAAAATCCGGGGCTAGGAGCTCGCCGCATCGCTGAATTGCCTGTGTCATCCCGTCGGCGAAATCGCCCCGTTTAACACCCTGTATCATTAGATCGACTAACTCCTGCCAGACTTCCGCGTCGACTTTCTCGGCGATGGCGTGGTCGGCTAATACGACGGCGCGGTGCTCCATTAGAGACACATATAAGAGGATTCCTGTGTTCCCCTCGGTCTGACCGACTCCGTGCTCGAAGAACTCGACCTCTGCTCGCATCTCAACCTGTTGGATTTGGTCGATCTGGGGAGTGAGTAGGCGCTGGGTGATGTCGAGTCTTGATAGCACGACCGCTAATCCGAAGGCGAGAGTCCAGCTCGCGCAGAGCCACATCCAATGGGGCCCGCCCAATCTTTCGAGATAGAGCGGGAGATCACTGAGTAAGACGCCTAATAGGAGCAGCGAAAAAGCAAGCAGCGGGACGTGCCCAATCGTCGAGGACCTTCTTACGAGGACCGGGACGATCTCGCCCGAAGTGCGCGACTCGGCATCAGCAATGGCAGTTTCGATTCGCTCGGCGCCGTCAGCGCCAAGGAGATTATGTGCCCAGCTGGGAAGTTCTTGCATCACCATCCTCCTGAAGCTCCGCCGCCGCTGAATCCGCCGCCACCACCCGAAAAACCACCGAATCCGCCGCCGCCGCCCCCGCCAAAGCCACCCATAGTTCCTCGGCTGTGACGTCCGGCGCTCCCCATCAACAAGAGTGGCAGGACTCCCGTTCGCATAGAGAATACGAGCAGCATCATGATCCCATACAAAATGAGCTGACCGATACTCCGCTCTTGTTGCTTGCGCGTTCGTGGGTTTCGTAATTGTCCTTCGAGGTAGGCCGTGAGATCGATATCAGGATTAGTGATTCGGGCGATTTGAAAGACACCCATCACGACTCCGCCATCGATGTCTCCCTCGCGAAAGAGCGGCGTGATGCCTTCGTCGATGATGCGTTTGGAATAGGCGTCGGTGAGCGAGCCCTCGAGGCCTTGTCCAACTTCGATTCGAATCTTGCGTTCGCTTGCCGCAACTAAGAGCAGCACGCCGTTGTCGGCCTCTTTGCCGCCGAGCTTCCATGTCTCCGCGACCTGGATCGAGGCTTGTTCGATCGTTAGTCCCGCAAGATCGGGGACAGTCAGCACGGCGAGCTGCGTCCCGCTGGCTTTCCGCAGGTGCTGCAAGGCGGACTCGAGCCGGTCAGTGGTTGCCGCGGATAAAATCCCAGCGCGATCTGTGACAGCCGAGCGAAGTGGCGGGACTTCGAAGTCGGCCGCGGTTGCGCTCGTTGCCAGAAGTAGGATCAGCGCCAGGGCTCGAACCAGACCACGCACTCCGTTCATTTAGAACTGGACCTCGGGCGTCTGTTCGACCGCTTTTTGCTCCGCTTCGTCGAGTGCCCATTGGGCCATCTTGTCATGGTGATAGAAGAGGCTGTTGGTCAAGCTCGAGGGGGGAACGGTGACGAGATTATTGAATTGCTTGATTGATTCGATGTGGCGCTGGCGTGCGATCGTGATGCGATTTTCGGTTCCTTCAAGCTGGGCCTGGAGCTCCCTGAAGTTCCGGTCGGCCTTGAGATCCGGATAGCGCTCGGAGACAACCATCAGGCGACCAAGCGCCTGGCTGAGCCCTCCTTGAGCTTGCTGGAACTTTTGAATCTGTTCCGGGGAGGAGTTCGAGGGGTCGATCTTAACGCTAGTCGCGCTGGCCCGGGCGTTGACAACCGCCTCTAGCGTTTCCTTTTCGTGGCTCGCATAGCCCTTGACCGTATTTACAAGATTGGGAATCAGATCCGCGCGGCGTTTGTATTGATTGGTGACTTCCGCCACGCTTGCTTCGACTTGGTTTAGCGCCTTCGGAATCGACTGGACTCCGCAGCCTGCGAGACTCGATAGAAAGAAGAGGGCGAAAAAGAGCCCCGTTGTTTTGAGTGCGAGCGAAGGCCGCATGATGTTCCCCTCGTGGATAAATCGACAGATCGATGTCACGTTCACGGGGATGCTAGCAGGGTGTCTTCGAGAACTGATGAATATGGGGTTGGATAGGTACCGTGGTGGGATCGCAGCCCGCGACTTGGTTGAAATCAAGAGGAAAAAGTAGATGACGCTTCCGCCGCCGTATGACCCCGCCACCGTATTCGCTCCAGAGGACGACCCCGCAGCTGCACGCGCGCGCGTCTTCATAGCGCCCCAGCGGTACGTACAGGGAGAGGGCGTGCTGGACAATGTGGGTCGCTATCTCCGCCTACTAAACGTCCGGCATGTTGGAATCTTGATGAGTGCGAGAGGCCAGTCATCTGAAGGCCCTCGTGTCCGTCAGAGTCTTGCGTCTGAAAATATCGAAGGGACTTGCTGCGACTTTAACGGCGAGTGCAGTCTCGACGAAATTGAGGCCCATCGTGATGCCCTTGCAGATCGTGTCGACTGCCTGATCGCGGTGGGTGGGGGGAAGTGCGTCGATGCGGGCAAGTCGATCGCTTTCCGATTGGGGATTCCGGTTGTGATCGTCCCGACACTTGCCTCGAATGATGCGCCGTGTTCGGCGCTGTCGGTTCTCTATGAACCATCAGGCATTTACGCCGGCGTCGAGTTTTATCCGCAGAGCCCAGCACTCGTCGTGGTCGATACGGCACTCGTTGCGGCGGCGCCCGAGCGCTTTCTCGTCGCGGGTATGGGCGACGCGATGGCGACTTGGTACGAGGCGCGTGCCTGCCTAACGAATCCGAATGGCGTCAATGGAGTCGGCACACGCCCGACGATCGCATCCTATGCGATGGGGGAGGCCTGCGCGCATACGCTCTTTGAAGAAGGTGTGCGTGCGAGTGCGGCAGTCCGCGGTCAGATGGTTGATGAATCGCTCGAAAAGATTGTCGAAGCCAACACGCTTCTCAGCGGTCTTGGGTTCGAGAGCGGCGGTATCGCCCTCGCCCACGGAATCGCGAAATCCTGCACTGCTCTATCGCACGTTAGAGAGCACTACCTGCACGGTGAAATGGTTGCGATAGGCACGCTGGTTCAGCTTGCTCTCGAATCTCGTCTTGAGGAAGTCCAAAAGGTCGCTCGGTTCTTCGTGTCAGTCGGGCTCCCCGCGAACTTGGCGCAGCTTTCGCTTGACGTCGCGGATGCAAGCGACATGAACACCCTGATAGAGGGCACTATGGATTGGCCGCACACACTCAATATGCCCTTCGTAGTGGACGCCGGAATGATTCGGGATGCGCTCGTTGAATTCGATAAAATAGGGACATCGGTGATTGGCGAATTTGGCGATGACACCTATCGCCGCTTACATCTTGATTCACCATGACTTGAATGAGTCGACTTCAAGTAGCCTATCGAGATCCGCGAGGGGCGCAGCAATTTGTATGCGAGAGGCGCGCTTCACACCACGTGAACTCTGGCGCGTGCGGCTATCGGAAGGCTCGAGGCTGGGGCGAGCGAGCTACCGCACGCTATTCGGCTGCCGACAGCGTGCTGAATCGGACGACTCGGACCTGTCCTCGCTAGAGGGAGCGGTGGATCTCTTCGAGCATGATCTCGACCACTCGTTTCGCCCCTGCCATCCGGATCCGCCGTCGTTCTGCGATCTTAACGACGGCCTGCTTAACGAGTTCCGCGAATTGACCATGAGCGGTTCCGCGCTTCAGCGCGATACGAATCACGGGCCGAACGAGCATGACACGCGATTTTCCGAGAGCCGAGCTGTCGGAGTCGGTCATAATGCCTTCTTTCGGTACGCTTGCGAGGCAAGTGGGTGCGAGGAGTTGGGATTGCGAACAGTTTCTAAGGATGAGCCACGAGCTGTATGCGAGTTTGACGGATCGTGGAAACAAAACCCCAAATCAGGTGTGCGGAACTTCTGTGTAACGTCCTCACAGCGAGGATTTGCAGCCGATATACACGAACCTGAGGCGTGTCTGGCGTGTAATTACACTCAGTTAAGTGCCGGTGGAAAAGATGCTTGATGTGAATGGTTGGACGAGTCCTGCGCAAATCGTGGTCAGTGATGTCTTCGCGGCGTCGATATGCGGCCGTGCCATGTATTCATCATTAGCTAAACGGGCCCGTCGGACGGGAGCGGTGTTTTTCTGTTTGCTGAATGCCCTCGTCGCATGCTCTGACGAAGTGCCTCTGCAGGAGGAAGGCATTCGAGTTACTCGCGACTTTCCGCTGGCTGTCTACAAGCTTCACAAAAAGCCCGAAGCGCGACGGAAGCTGCCTAAGAAGCTTCAGGAGATTTCGGGCCTGGCCGTCGCCTCGGGTGGGCGCCTGCTCGCCCACGATGACGAGAGAGGAATCGTTTACGAACTGAATGTAGACGAGGGGAAGATCTCTAAGAGATTCTTCTTGGGTCGCGAAGTCGTTAGCGCTGATTTCGAGGGAATTGCGGTTGCGGAGGGCGCGATCTATATGGTCACGAGTGGCGGTACCTTGTACGAAATGCGCGAAGGAGTGGACGAGGAATATGTCGACTACCGGACACGAGACACCGGAATCGGTGACAGGTGCGAAGTCGAAGGCCTCGAATTCGACCCGTCGGAACGTGTGCTGCTCCTTGCCTGTAAGACGGCGCGAGGCAGAGAACTAAAGAATTCCGTTGTAATTTTCAGATGGTCGTTAGTTGATGGGCAACTGGCGACCCCGCCGTACATTCGGGTGGCTGAGAAAAAGATTCGAAAATACCTCCCCACGAAAGGTTTTCATCCATCGGGAATCGCGCGACATCCTGAGAGCGGGAACTACTTTATTCTCTCGGGAAGGGACCACGCGGTTTTGGAGATCACCCCAGGTGGGTCCCCCGTTGGAGCGACTCAGTTGAAGAGTGGAAGGCACGAGCAAGCAGAGGGCATAGCGATCGGCGTTGGCGTTGTATCAGATTTCGACGTTGTGATTAGCGACGAAGGTGACGACGGAAGAGCTAGATTGGCACGCTACCGCGCTCGGACGCGCGATGTTCGATAAGTCGAAAAGCCCATTATTCGAGTGCGTGATTCTCGGTCCGAATCTAAATAGGCGAGCCACGGGCGACCGCGAGTTTGGCCAGCGCGTCCGTTAGATTCCAGCGCTCGCGTCAGCGATCCGATCCGGGTTGCCGGTCTTGGCCGCCGAAGACGAATTCCCGAAGCCCTCTTCTCATTTTGAGTGAGTTCAAGGGCGCTGGCGCGATTCACATCGCCCAGATGCGCTTTCGAGTGGGCCTTCTAGGACGACATATGCGCTCAGTTGAATTCGTAGATCGGTGCGATGCCGAACTCTCGCCGGACGTCATCAATGGGCTGGTCCCAGCGTCGTTCCCAATATGCCGCCAGGATCGATTTTGCGTCGCGGCCACTTTGGTACGCCTTTATTGTTTCTTTCGAAAGGCAGGACCAGCGGCCCTCTAGCATCATATGCTTAATCGAGCCGAGTCCGATGATCACTGTGGAGTAGGGGAGGCCGGTCTGCGCGATACTGAAGCAGTGCACCAGAACTTCTTCGTGTCCCTCTGTGCCGACGCCGACGAGCGTATGCCACAGGTCATGGCATTGTCGGAGGCGACTCATCAAATAGGATTCGGAGTCTCCTGAGGTGTAGGGTGTGGGTTGTCGAAGCGCATCGAGACTCAATGCGTTCGCGTCGAGAAAACGAGCGAATTCGAATCCGAGTGATCCACCCGACAGACCACGTAAGGTATCGAGCAAACCATCGCTGAATTCCGCGCGGTCAGCTAGGAGATCGCCGGCCTCATCAGAATCAAAGAGGCCGCTCGTGACCCAATACTTAAGCTGCGCCTGCGCGAGGATCTCCTCGGCTACGACAATTTCATCCGTTCGAGATGAGTCCTGCAGTGTCCGGAATAGAGCTTGGCCTGCCCGTTTGAGGAGCGGAAGTGGAATGGAATCGAGATGAATCGGTGCTGCCGACATGTCTGAGATGTCCTTCTGAGCCTTAGCTTCCGAATGCTGCGGAAGGCTTGTGCTTCACGAGTTTCGCTTCATCGAGTTCGACGCCCAAGCCCGGTCGATTAGGGAGTAGTAGGTCGCCATCCTCCCATTCGAGCGGCTCGACGAGAATTTCGTCGAAGAAGAGTCCCGACTTGAAGATGCTCTCTTGAATCAGAAAGTTTGGAATGCAGGCGTCTAGCTGAAGCGCAGCCGCAGTGATGAGCGGTCCTCCCCACACGTGCGGCGCCATCAGTACATAGTGCGCTTCTGCCAGAGAGGCGATCTGCTTTCCGGCTGTAATCCCGCCGCAGCTTCCAAGATCGGGCTGCGCGAAATGACACGCGCCGACGGCGAAGAGTCTCTGGAAATCGTGGACGTAGGCGAGTCGTTCACCTGTTGCGATCGGAATAGTTGTGCTCGCTGCTATGCGAGCCATTTCGTCTGCATTTTCAGGTGGACATGGCTCTTCGAGCCAGAGGGGGTCAAACTTTTCCAGGCGTGCCGCTAGGCGACGAGAAACGGAAGGGGTGATTTGTCCGTGGGTGCCGATGATGATGTCAGCCTCGTTGCCTATTTCTTCGCGAATCGCCTCGATCGTGCGCTCGGCATGATCGTATTCTTTCATACTGATCTCCCATGGCCCGATTGGCTGGGTTCCGGGAAGTTGGTATTTCAGCGGGTCGAGCTTAATACCCGTGAAACCATGGTCGACGATCTTGCGAGCGTTCTCGGCGACCTTCTTAGGATTCTCGCTCCAGTCGGCAGCGGCATCCTCGAGGTTGCCTTCGAAGTCCGGGTCCATGATGTAGGAATAGGTTCTTATGCGGTCGCGATATCGACCGCCGAGTAGATCACAGATGGGCGCCTCGTAGACCTTCCCGCAAATGTCCCACATGGCCATGTCGAACGCGCTTATTAGGCCGCCCGCAAAATAGTCGCTGTGCTGCGATGAGAACCCGGCGTACATCAGCTTGTTGAGCATGTCTCGATTCGTTGGGTCCTGTCCGCGTAGGTAGCGGTTGAAGAGTCCCTCGACCAGCTGTTCGAAGGCGCCGTCCATGCCGTACAGACTGAAGAGAACCGCCGTCTCGCCCCAGCCGACATGCCCCGAGTCGGTCTCTAGCTTCACGAAGTACCAGTAATAGCCGCCGAGATTGGGGGGCGGCGTTGCGACGATAAATGCGGTGGCTCGGATCAGTTTCATGGAGGCTCTCCTGTCCACAGGGGTTCGAGCCTGAAAATGCTTGTGTCGGGGCATTCGCGCGATGATGTCTGAGACGAAAGATTGACATTTTACGATACTTTTAGTCGCGATAATGTTCGTGAGTTACCATTTTTGGTGCCACCGGCTGCCGGTCGAAGAGGAAACCTTGCCATGTCAGAGCAATTCGTCGGTGCAGCCTGGGTCGATTCGCTGCTTGCTGCGATGGAGAGTATTGGTCTCGACGTGGAAGCTCTCGTGGTCGGTTTGCCGGGCCTTTCGACCTCCCGACTCGAAGGCAGGCAGAGGATCGACATCGGCTCGGCACGCCGGCTCTATCACCGGGCGGATCATGTCGCAGACGATCCGCTGCTAGGGCTGAGGCTAGGCGAGCGAATCGACGATGGGGCGATCGGGTTCTTGGGAGTCCTGATGTGGCATGGCGCGAACCTTCAACAGGTCCTCGATGACATAGCGACCTATCAGTGGGCAATCAGCGAGAATGGTGGCTTCGAGCGGCAGGTTGAAGATAGCCGCGAAGGGGGAGAGAGACTGCACGTGTACGAGTACGTGCCAGTACCTAACACGATTCCCGCGAATCGACATCAAATCATGACAGTCGTGAGCAGCGTAATCAGGAGCGTTCGTCGAATCACCCGAGGCGCTGTAGACGTCACAGCCCTGCGGATTCCGAGTTCATTGGATGCGAAGAAGATTGGACGGCATCTTGGATGCGCCGTGGAGGCGTCTGCGCAGAATGTCGCGATCGCATTCCGCGAACGAGATGTCGAACACCCGATTGCCCATCGTGATGCCAAGCTCTACGAGCTGACCAAAGAGTACGCGTCAGCTCTTCACCAAAGGACGCATCAGCGACGCACTCTGGTTGAAGAGATCAAGACGTGTGTCCGAGATAACGGATTCGTGTCCGCGACGCTTGGAGTGGTTGAGTCGGAGATGGGGCTACATAGGCGAATCCTGCAAAGAATGTTGGCCGACGAGAGCACGTCCTTCCGGGAGTTGAAGGAAGAGGTCGTACGTGATGAAGCCGTGCGACGGCTCCTCCTTGCAGACACCAAGGTCGCGTTGATCGCTACCGACCTTGGCTACTCCGAACCCAGCGCATTTCATCGAGCATTTCAGAACTGGTTCGGCATCACACCCGGCCGCTTCAATCGATCGGACTTCTATACGTTCTGACGGGCGAGCTCGGCTCTTTGACTTGTTCTTTTCGATGTGGAGAAGGGGCCGGGCGTAGCCTCAATCGTTAGAAAGCGATCAGGCCGTGGTGATTCTTTTGTCCAACCCCGTTCCCAAGATCGCTGCGGCCTCGTCGACCATTTCTTCCAGGATTTCGGCCGCGGGACGTCGCTTTGTCAACATTCCCGCAGTCTGGCCCGCAGCATTCATCAAGAGTTCCTGACGTCCCGCTTCCCGAATTGAGTGCGTTAGGTCTCGGATAAGCACTCCCTGCGCGCCCATCGGAAGCGCGGCCATACCTTCGCGTTCCCAGGCTTCGATGAGGGGATTCGAAACATTGCGCATGGTCTTACCGCTATAGAGTCTCGTCACGATCGTGTCTTCGGCTGCCGCAGCCAGGATTCGGTCCTTTTGCAAATCGGGTTGGTTCGCCTCGTTGGAAACGAGAAACGCCGTTCCGCACCACGCTGCCTCTGCTCCGATGGCAAGGACACCGGCTAAGGCTCGACCACCCGCGATCCCACCCGCAGCGATGACGGGGGTAGGCGCCGCGGCGTCCATGACTTGGGGCAGGAGAGCGAGGGTTCCTATTCGGCCGGTGTGCCCGCCGGCTTCGGTGCCCTGAGCGACTACGTAGTCCGCGCCGTCCGCTGCCACTTGCTGGGCCGCCCGTACCGTCCCGACCAAGGACAGGATCGTTACACCGTTGGCTTTTAGCTCGTCGGCGAAGGGGCCGGGAGTGCCTAAGCCCGACGCAAAAACCGGAACGCCTTCTTCTATGATCACTTCGATCTGCGAGCCCGCCCAGCTCTTACCCGGTTCAATCCAAGCGCCCATGACTTCTTCGTCGCCTGGCGCTTCTTTGAGGTCGATCTCAAGGTCCCCCGCGATTCGTTCAATGGCGTCAAGGTATTCCTTGGGCAGCTTGTCACGGCTAGGGGCGGATGGGACTGCCTCGCGTCCCTTCGGAAAGAGGAAGTTTGGTGAGAGGAGCAAGTCGACCCCAAAGGGTTTGTCCGTCAGGGATTTAATCTTCCGGATCTCATTGCGGAGTTGCTCGGGCGAGTACGCGACTCCGCCTAATACGCCGAGCCCGCCTGCATTCGACACCGCCGCGACGAGTTCGCCGGTGGCTACTGGATCCCCGGTCCCCGCCACGGGCCCCATGCCTGCCAAAATGACGGGGTACTCGATTCCTACGCGATCACAGAATTCGGTTCGAAGGGTAGGGCGGGTCATTTTGGATTTCCTTTTCTTTGGGGTCGTTGGTGATCGGGGTGTGTCTGTTTCGGCCGACTGCACATAGGTCTCAGACAGTGGATTCTAAGTGCTCCGCGAGAAACTGCACGACCCTATCTGACTGGAGGGCCTTCACGGATCACCCGACTGGGCAAACGCCGGGGCGGATATTGGAGCCCTGAGTGGCACGAGTGCGAGTGTCAGAGACGGTCGTGATACCTAAGAGCTGACCTGCAGCACGAGCTTCCCAATGGACTGCCGATCTTCGAGCATGGCATGCGCACGTGAGGCTTCCTCAAGCGGAAACGTCGTGATCTGCGGAGGCGCGAGCCAGCCAGCTTCGACTCCTGAAAAGACCTCGGCGCCTTTGCGGAGAACCTCTTCTCGGCTGCGCAGAAAGTTAGTCATCATTCCTCCGCTGATGCAAACCGCCTTGGGGAGTAGGAGCAGCGGAGAAATTGGGTCGGGCGGACCGCTTGCCATACCGTAGAGGCAGATATGGCCCTGGCTAGCCATGCACTCGAGATTCTTCGAGAAGGTCGTCTTGCCGACGCCATCGACGACGTAGTCCACGCCGTTTCCCTCTGTAAGTTCAAGAGCCCGTGCCGCAAAGTCCTCATCGTTATAGAGAATGATTTCGTCCGCACCGGCCTCTCGTGCGAATGCGGCCTTCTTTTTAGTAGAAGTAGTGCCTATGACACGCGCACCCAGCCGCTTCATCCATCTGCATAACAAGAGGCCCATGCCGCCTGCCGCCGCATGGATCAGCACGTTCGTTCCCGGCTCGATTTTCTTCTTGTCGTGCACAAGGTAGTGCGCAGTCAGTCCTTGCAACATGACGGCAGCGGCTGTTTCAAGGGAGATCGATTCGGGAACGGGTATCAGCGCATCTTCGGATACGCATTCGAGCTCCGCGTAGGAACCCACGCTTGGGCCGTCACTCATGACCGGGGCCCAGGCGACTCGGTCGCCTACTGACACAGTTGTCACGCCAGATCCGAGCGACTCGACGACCCCGGCACCCTCGACTCCTGGAATCATGGGTAGAGGGCTCGGGATAAAACCCCGACGCATGACTACATCGGCAAAGTTAACGCCTGCCGCGACCACACGGATTCGAGCCTGTGATGGACCCGCGAGAGGGGCATCAACCTCGCGAACCTTCAGAACCGAGGGCTCGCCTGTCTCAGTGATTGATACAGCACGCATAGCAAGGGTACTCCTATGAAATCAAACGGCGGAAAAAATGACCGGCTGCGCTGAACGCTAGCCGAGATTCTCAGCCCCTTGTGCGACCCCGGCAGAAGTTCTGGTCTGGGCGGACATTCGTTGTCCGCGGCCGCTGTGGAGGGAATCGCCGCGGCGCAGTTCCTGCGCAGCGGTAGGACGACCTGAGCAGTTTGCGACAAAACGCAGAAGGGGCGACCTGAGTGCCGTGCTGAGGCAGTAATGAGGTATTCGTTTTCGGGAAGCAGCCAATCGGAGGAGGCTTGGGGAAATACCTAGTATTACGGGCCGGAAAACGGCGCCTGGAATATCGGTGCGATCGAGTTGATGGGGCCGAGGGGTGCTTCCTCTCAGCGGCTCGTTTCCCGAAAGTGGTTTCGCGATAACTAGAGTGGCTCGTGTTGCCTAATGAAGTCTAAGACTCGAACGATTGGTTTGACGGTCCAAAGTAAGCACGCATAGAGATGACCTTCCCCAGATCGTTAAACACCATGACGTCGATGGGCCGCACTGAGAGCTTTCCGTTTGGGAGGTCTGCATTGAGCCTAAAGCCAAAGGCCGCTTCGTTACCCGCAATGCGAATTTCTGACTCAAGCGTCATTGTGGCTCCGATGCCCACAGCGTCCTGATAAAAATCGCGCAACGCCTCCTTGCCTACTTTTCGCTCGGAGCCGATCGGATCTTCAATCCAGCAGTCGTCCGCGAACACGTTTAAAATACCATCAACATCCTGTTTTTCGAACGAAGAGAGGTAAGTGTTCACAGCCTCGATAATCAGTTCATCCAGTGACATTTTGTTTGTGTCCGCCTGACGGACCTAGCGCTCGGCTGCGCGGTCCGTCTTTTGAAGAAATATGAACGGACTGTAGCGTGCGCCGCCAGACATAAGGCTCGGTCTTCAGGTTTTGGCTGATTCGGATATGGCCTTCTGATGGGCGGGTCGAGCTCGTGCCTGCCCGTTTAGTCAGCGCTCCGGCCGCGCCCATAGCAAGATGACGGCCGGGATGCTGAAGAGGCCGAGCTGCCAGAAACCTGCGAGCCAGCCTTCCCCGGATGAGCTGGTGACGTTCCAGATGAGATGGCTGAAGGCGATATAAAAAGCGTAGATGGAAGCCGCCGGCCAGACCCATGGGCGCAGCAACCAGAAGCTCCTCGCTGCGATGATGAAAATGGCCCAATGGACGGGCGCGGTGACGTAGGCGAGCCAGCCATGGAGCTCTAGTCCGAACCACACTTCGGTATCCCGCACATGGGGAACGAAGATGTCACGAGCGACAAGGAAGACGGTCGTGACTACGCAGAAGAGCGAGAGGAGAGTCGCCTGCCAAGGTCTCGTTTGATCGATGCGTTCCATCTCGAGATCCTCGACGCCTGATATTACGGCGTTAGGCAGAACGCCTAGGGCTCAATGGGTTCAAGGGCCGACTCTGCAGCCTGAAAGTCGCCCCAAGGCTCCATTGCCGGCTCGATTAGATAGGTAGTGACGGGTTCGAGAGAGAAGATCGAAATCACGATACCCGTACGCTTCTTGTTAGACCCCGAAATGACTAGCACTGAGTCGTTTTTGACGAAGCGCACCTGCTCAGTCCGCTTGCCTGAGAGAAATTGTTCCTGAATTTCGTTCGAGATGCTCACCGAGTGCCGCCCAATAGATCGGCGTGCAGCCGTCAGCAGCAGCGCTGACCGGACCCGACCTTGCTCTAGGAGTATGCCGCCAGACCGCAAGCGCGGTCAATTGAATTAAAATCTTTCTTGCCCTCTTGTTAGCGGGATGGCGTCCGAGGCGGGCAGGGTGATCGGGGAGACACCGAACCGGCCTGCGGTTACGGCGGCAATACCTGAAGCTTTGAGGTCCTCTCGGTGTCGCAGGAGTGACTGGGCACTTTGAGCGCCCGAGCCGTCTTTGAGAACATTTGACGCAAATGAGTGACAGAGCGTTCGACCAGGGCCCGAGGAATCGGATCTAGAACGTCCCGGTGACGTTCAAGAACACGCCATGATGGTCGAAGCTGAGATCCGTTAGGTCCTCTGAAAAATCGGTGAAGTTGTAGCCTAGGCCTACCTTGAAGTGTTCTCCGAAGTAACGAGATACGGTGGTGAGTGCGCCAGCGCGCCGCTCGTTGAGGTCGGGGAGATCGAGCAAGCGACCTTCGATGAGGATCTCCCAGTGGCGAAGGAATCGGTAGCCCGTTCGCAGGATGTACAGGTGTGCGTTGTTGTCGAAGAAATCCTTGTTGTCTCTATCGAGACTCACTTCGCCGCGTCGAAAGCCGTACTTGCCGCCGATTGACCAGTTGTCGGTAAGGTCGTAGCTGAGGTCGACAGATGCTATGTGGCTCTTCTGTATGAACTGAGAAGCGGAGTTATTCGACCCGACTTGGTCAACCGAGGGCACGTTGTAGAAGTAGGTGTACTTCACGAGCGCGTTGAATCGATCATGGGCGACCGGGCGGTAGGCGTAGCCTAGGACGGCTTCGGTGAAGCCGCCGTCGAAGACTTCGCCCTGCGAACTGTCGCTCATGGCATGATTGAATTTAGCGAGCAGGCGGCCGTCTTCATGGATCTGATACTTCAGATTGTTCCGGAAGAGCCAAGTCGTTCGCTCGGACTGCGAACTGTCAGATTGCTCGGTTTCGTTGAAGATATACTCTACACCGGTTGAGAATTGGAGTCCGTCAAATTGGAAGCCTACGCGAACGCCGGCAGCCTGACGGGTGGTTTCGGCGCTGGTTTGGCGATCCCGGTTTTTTCCGTCTTCCCAGTTCACGTCGATGTTCCAACTATCCGTTGGCGCGTACTTAACGCCCATTGATCGAGTGAGCCCGTTGACCGCATCATGTTGATACTGGTTTTCGAGATACACGGTCGTGCTGTCCGATAGCCGCGAGTGCGTGCCGGCGGTGACGCTTCCCCGGCGCTGGTGCAGGCCGTCGTAGCCGCGCTCGTTGTCTAGGGCGTAGTTGAGGTAGAGCCGCGTGCGCTCACTGAATTGATAGTCGGTCCCGAGCTGGGCGGCCGTGCCAAGGTCGCCGTGGGAGACTTCGCCGTCGACGGCCAGATTCTCAGTGATCCGGTAAGCGCCGCCTACACCGCCTCGATGATTTTTTTCTCGGTCACCGGTAGTTCGAACCGTGCCTTGTCCGAATACATAACTCTTCCACAGACCCTGTGAGTCGAACTCGATCTGTGCCACGGCGTCGGTCCTGTCGCCTTCCTCTTGGGTTGCGACCGGGGTAGCCGCTTCATCATTTCGATCGTCGTGTCGCGCGCCGAGTGCAACGCTCCAGTTCTCGGTCACTTGATAGGCGACGTCGACTTCGGCGGTCGTGGTCGTGAGTCGCTGGTCCTGAGAGAGGTGGTCGGCCTTGGCGACAACATCCACTGAATCAAGAAGGGGCACACGCAGCACACCACCATATTGGTCGGTATCGGTGAGGGTATTCAGTCCAGCCCCGGAATAGCCGGCATCAAGGTGCTGTCCGTAGACACTGAACTGTCCTTGCAGACCGTTCCACCAATCGCCGAGGGCGATGCTCATGTCTGCGCGGTATCCGTAGGCGTCGTCGGTCTCTTGGGCGACGGCAATGGGATCGATGAACGAGAAGCCGCCGTCGTCGGAAAGCTGTGAAGTCGATACGAGTCCTTCGCTGCGTGACGCTTGGAGCTTGAACCACGACCCGGCGCTTTTTCGAAGCGTGAGGTCTGCCGCGTAGAGGCTGTTCTCCACGCCGTCTTCTTCGTTGTGATTTGCGGTGGCGCCGAATTTCAAGAAGTCAGTGATCCAGGCATGACCTTGGCCGCCCACGTTGAGGGTGTTGAGTTCATCGAAGCCGGGCGTGAATTCGTATTGTACGACTAGGACCGATTCATTACCGGATAGGCCATTATTGCGTACGAGTAGTCGGTCGTCTGCTATGGCTGAGAGCGGTTGCGAGAGCAGCACGCGTCCCTGCAAGTAGTCGATGTCGTAGTCGAGTTCCGGTTGCAGGGTCACGACCTCGCTCACGAGCCCTGAATCCTTGTCGCGAATCTCGACGCGAAGTCGCTCCGATCCGATCAAAAGATCCTGCCGCTTCAAAAAATAGACGGAACCGCCGGTACCCCGAAATTCCTCGCGACTGGGAATCGTGCCCGGATCCGCTGCGAAGGCATCAAGTACATAACGTCGCTCGCCAAATCCCGTCGTGTCCTGAGACTGGTAGCGGGCATTCGCGCCGTACAGACCGCGTTCGACGAGAGCGAGTTCGTTCGCGGTGTAGCGGACTAGGAAGTTACCCCATAGCAGGTGATCGTCGCCCTTACTGAGCCTGGCATAAAACTTTCCGAGCGTAGGTGCCAACTCGTCGACGACACTGTCATCTCCGAAGGTCGGATAGTGATAGTCGGGGTCAAGGCGCCGGAAGAGAGAATCCGGTGACTTGTCGAGAAAATTAGAGAAAAGATCTTGGACCGGCCCTTCGCGTGTGTCTGCGCTTGCAGTGAGCTTCCAGTCCTCCCCGAATTTGCCGTTGACAAAGAATGCCAGTCGGCCATTCGCAAAGGCGTCGACTTCCGGGGAATTGATTCCGGACAAAGCATCGGTTCGAGTTCCACTGAGATCCTGAGACAGGGTTAGGTCGGCGAGGGCCATGACAAACCAGTCGCTCTTTTCGAGCTCGAGGTCGCGCAAGAAGAGCTCACCGTTACCGTCTTCATCAAGGACAGCCACTTCGACCGTGTGCAGCCCGCTGGGTAGTATGACTTCCCCGACGAAATCGCCAGCCTCATTGACGGGGATCTCAGATCCTGCGAGCCAAACCGTGTGGTCGTCAGGAATGCCTTGACCGCTTACGCGCACGGATCCCGAGCTACCGAGTGGAATGTTCTGCATTACGGGACTGCTCTCGCCGTATCCGACCCTTAATGCGATTTTGGCCTCTTCTGTGAGCGGGACGTCTTCAATTACATCAACCTTGGCATCTGTGTCGCCTTCATTTTTTACATCAACTTTGGCATCTGTGTCGCCTTCATCCTTCGCACTCGCTGTTTTGTCCGGCGGGGTGGCGTCGAACTCGGCAGTCGTCTCTTCGTCTTGGCCCAGACCTACCGTCGTTGTGGTTCGCTGCTGCGGGGTGGCCCAAAGAGACTGCGCCGCGGTTTCGTCGAAGAGGTCTTCCTCGCCGTAGGCTCGCAAAACGAACTTGAGAGTTCGAATCGTCGAAGAAGTGAAGTCGCGCGGAAGTGTCCAGCGCGCATTCCCCTGATCGTCCATCACGACGACTGCGAGAGGCTCGGCGCGCACAGAGGCCTCGCTTTCGAAGATTCGAATTTCCGCCCGCTCTATGTAGTGTGGGTAGTTGTTGTACATCCGGAAGTCGACAGCGCTTCGGAGGCCTCCTCGGTCACCGAGGCTCGGCGGGGTCGAGGTGACACTCAGTCGTCTAGCGTCTTCGAGGTCATCGAAACGGAAGTCGATGTCAGTATTGTTAAGTGCAACATCGGTACATCGCTGAATATCCGCGGAGCTGCGGCCGGGATCGTCAATCGGTTCACCATCTACCGTGATTCGCATAAGATTGAGGGCGAGTGGATCCTTGGGCGTCAGCTCGCGGGTGATTGGCGTGACATCGATACCTTCAAAGTCGTCCATCACGGCAAGCTCGTCGTAGACGACTTGCACGAGGACGTGAGAAGTTTCGCCGTGAATAAATCCGCCGTTTACTACGTCTTCGGAATGCACGAAGCCGCGTCCTTCGTGCTCGACCTGCGTGTCCTCGAGAGTTAGTTCCGCCTGAAGTCGTTCCATTACGCGGCGGGCCCGGGATGCGGAAAGTCCGATGTCATCGCCGTACACGTCAGCCATCCGGCGAGAGAGCCGCTCGTTCTCGGTGAAGCCGACAAAGCGAACTCGCACGCCTTCCTTGTCTGCGAGCTCGCTCATGGCCGTTAGTAGCTGCTTGCCCAGGTTAGATGGAATGAGCGCATCACCGCCCTGAATCGGAATCGGCTCGAATACCCCACTCGGCGGGTTGTAGATACGGGTGACTGTCTCCGCGAGCGCGGGGTCGGGGCAAACTTGGAATTCGTCGGACAACTCGAGAAGAGGGTCATCGTGCCAGAATTCGACTTCAATGCGTCGGTTTAGTCCGCGTCCCCTGGCGGTTGCATTGGAAGCGATCGGTTGAGAAGAGCCGCGTCCTTCACTCGCGACGGCTCGGCTAGGAAGGCGGAGCACATCACGTATTTCGAGAGCGACTCGTCGCGAGCGCGCCTTCGAAATGGCGAGCTCGTTTCCGTAGATTCGCTTCGCGCGATCGGTGAGCGGAGAGTCGTCCGTATGCGCGATAAATTTCACGGTTACGTTCTGCTTATTCCGAAGGTTGTGCATCGCTTCTTCGATCTGACGAACAAAGTCGTTCGGAAGCGTCCCAATTTCGGCTCGATAATGAAGCGGCGGAATCAGG
>Ga0115569_10001427_pt1 | contig 18481 bp, 10 predicted proteins | sample COGITO_mtgs_1205_2_FD_87295 | JGI IMG/M metagenome (GOLD analysis project Ga0115569, IMG submission 87295) | Pelagic marine microbial communities from North Sea - COGITO_mtgs_120503 | ecosystem: Environmental > Aquatic > Marine > Epipelagic | place: Germany:Helgoland, sampling site Kabeltonne... | reverse complement strand
CTGAAATAATGCTTTTATGTGATAAAAATCAAAATTAATTAAACATTAATATGGTAATATCCGATTTCACCAGAGACATTCTTCGGGGTAAAATTTGTGCAATAAGTGTGCATTCGCAAACCATTGAACCGAAAATTGATATTACATAAAATTTTATTTTTGATTTACAGCAAAATGTATTATTTCAATTTGTTATTGTTTTTAATAAGTGTTTTGAAATAAAACTAGCGGCGTACACAATGTTGTGCGAGGGAATTTAAACGAAAGATAACAAAATTTGGGGTAATTTTCATTTTATAAAGACTAATTTTTCTTTTTAATATGAAGTTCCAGAAGGAAACGTTGCTTCAATACTTAATGATGGTTAAATAATACAACCTTCTGGATAAAATATCAACCGTATAATGTTGTTTGATTTTTAAATTTACCTAAACTTTAACAACAAATTCAATGACTAAAAACATACTATTATTTTTTTATTTTACTATTTATGTCAAATGCTTTTACTCAAAAAAATTTTGATAAAAGAGTATTAAAAATAACTCAAAAGATGACGAAAGCCCTCTCTTTGGATAAAGAACAAAAACTAAAGATCTTCAGGATTCTATTTAACCGTTTTCAAGAGGTCGAAAGTATTCGAAAAGAATATTGCTAATTATTGAAATAAGACATTTCACCTTATTAATTAACCATAACGCCCTTATTTTATTTAGAATCTTTTCTAAATTTGAGTAAATCAAAAATTAAGAAAATAACACATTAAAAATTATAACGAAGCTTTTAAAAGTCAAGCTGAGTTTTATTAAAAAATTAATTAATATTTTACAGCATAAATTAAAGTCAGGTTTTGTGAAATTTAATCTTTGGTATATTGGTGAGAGTATTAAAGAAGAAAAATAAGATATTTTTCAACCCACTAAAATTAAAAATTTTTAGCCAATACCAATTTATAACGTTATTAAAATTATAAGCGAATAATATGTTTAAAAGAGCAATTAGAAATGGAGTTTTATTATGTTTGGTGCTAAGTGTATGTGGCTCTAATGCACAAAACGTAGCTAAAAATAATTCAAATTTAAATTCTTTATATTTAAATCCATCACATCCTATTGAAGAGAGAGTAGAAGATTTAATGAAAAGGATGACTCTAGAGGATAAGGTGTATCAAATGAATCAATTTGTTGGACTAGATCATATGAAATCAGGAAACCCGGACGATGATAAAGAAAATAATGATGCACAAGGATTCTATAAAACACTTTCTGTAAATGATGTTACAAAAATGTGTGAAGAAGGGAAAATAGGCTCTTTTTTACATGTTTTGACTGCAGAAGAAGCTAACTATTTACAAGAATTAGCTTTAAAATCACCACTTAAAATCCCTGTTTTAATTGGAATTGATGCTATACACGGAAATGCATTGGTTTCTGGCACAACGGTATACCCATCTCCCATAGGATTAGCATCTACTTGGAATGATGAACTTTTATATTCTGTAGGAAAACAAACCGCCAAAGAAATGCGTGCTACCGGAAGTCACTGGACTTTTACACCAAACATAGACATACTCAGGGACCCACGTTGGGGACGTGTTGGAGAAACATTAGGAGAGGATCCGTTTATGGTGGGTAATATGGGAGCTGCGATGGTACGAGGATTTCAACAAGGCGATTTTACCGGAACTCAAAAAGTAATAGCTTGTGCAAAACATCTTATTGGTGGAGGTGAGTCAGTCAATGGACTAAACGCTGCTCCAGCAGATATCTCAGTTCGTACACTAAGAGAAGTCCATTTACCGCCTTATAAAAAAGCTATTGATGCCGGTTTGTATTCCATTATGGCGGCTCATAATGAGATAAACGGTGTTCCTTCTCATATGAGTAAATGGTTAATGACGGATATTTTAAGAGACGAATGGAACTTCGAAGGTTTTTATGTAAGTGATTGGTTAGACATTGAACGAATTGATAAGTTACATCATGTTGCCAAAGACATGAAAGAAGCCTCTTATTTGTCTGTTAATGCCGGAATGGATATGCACATGCATGGACCAAAATTTACAGATGCGATTATCGCTTCGGTTAAGGAAGGTAAACTTTCAATAAATCGTATTAATGAGGCTTGTCGTAAAATTTTAACAGCGAAGTTTAAACTAGGATTATTTGAAAACAGGTTTGTAAATTTAGATAAAAAAGGAGCATTACTATTTACAGACGAACATAAATCAACTGCTCTAGAGTCAGCAAGAAAAGGAATCATATTACTAAAAAACAATGGGCTATTACCCTTACCTGAAACAATTTCAAAAAAGAAAATATTTGTAACAGGACCCAATGCAAATAACCAATCTATTTTAGGGGATTGGCATGCTGCTCAGCCAGATGAAAATGTAACCACTATTTATGAAGGAATTAAAACTTTGGGAGAAACCAAAGGGTATGTTGTAGACTTTTTTAACTCAGGAGAAAATATTAGAAATATTCAGAGTTCTAAAATTAAGGAGGCTGCAAAAAAAGCAAAAAATGCAAACTATGCGATTGTTGTTGTAGGAGACAATTCTATGCGCTATAAATGGAAAGATAAAACAGCTGGTGAAAATATGGGTCGATCCAATCTAGATTTATTTGGAAAGCAATTAGATTTAGTGAAAGCAATTAAAAAAACAGGAACACCAGTCATTATTGTTTTAGTGAACGGAAAACCAATTTCTGAGCCTTGGCTTCAAAAAAATGTCCCTGCAATTCTTGAAGCTTGGGAACCTGGAAATCTAGGAGGGCAAGCAGTTGCTGAAGTTTTATTTGGCGAGGTGAATCCGAGTGGTAAATTACCGTTAACTGTTGCAAGAAGTGTGGGGCAGTTACGAATGATTTACAATCACAAACCCTCTGCTTATTTTCATAAATATGCCGATGAGAAAAATACACCCTTATACCCTTTTGGGTTTGGTTTAAGCTACACTGAATATTCCTACGGAACTCCTACTTTATCAGAAACTACTTTAAACAAAAATAGTACAGTAACAGTTGCTGTTCAAATAACAAACACCGGGGATGTTGATGGAGAAGAAATTGCACAACTTTATATTAGAGACAATGTAAGCAGTGTTACAAGAGCTGTAAAAGAATTAAAAGGCTATAAACGCGTTGCTTTAAAAGCAGGGGAAACAAAAACAGTAAGCTTTTCTATAGATGCCGAGAGTTTGGCCTTCTATGATATCAATATGGACTATTGTGTAGAGCCAGGTACATTCTCTATTATGACAGGTTCTTCCTCAAATACCAAAGATTTAACAACAACAACTTTAACGGTAACTAATAGAATTAAATTATAAATGAATTATTTTAAGTTAGTACTTTTTGGATTTGTTTTTTTTCTTTTCAATTGTATAGTAACCAAGGAGAATACAATAAAAGAACCCTCATCTGTAAAGAAAAATTTACTTTTTATTATGGTAGATGATCTGCGTCCAGAACTAAATAGTTATGGAAAAAATCGAATCATCAGTCCAAATATAGATGCATTAGCAACTAATGGTATTTCTTTTAACAGAGCTTATTGTAACGTTCCTGTATGTGGAGCATCAAGAGCAAGTTTATTAGCAGGAATAAGGCCTACATCAACTCGTTTTTTAAGATACGATGCGAGCGTAAAAAAAGAGGCACCTAACGTATTGAATTTGGTTAAACATTTAAAAAATGAGGGCTACACGACGGTTAGTAATAATAAAATCTCTCATCTAAAAAAGGATATCGAGGATTGGGATGAAGAATGGTATCCATTCATTAAAGGATGGAGAAATTATGTCTCAGAAGAAAATATTAAACTAGAAGAAGGTGGAAATCACGGATTTGCTTATGAAAGTCCTAATGTTCAAGATGATGCCTATAATGACGGTAAAACAGCGAATAAGTCTATTGAAGACCTAAAGCAATTAAAAGCAGCTGGAAATCCATTTTTCTTAGCTGTTGGTTTTGTAAAACCTCATTTACCTTTTAATGCACCAAAAAAATATTGGGATTTATATGACCCTAAAAATATTGAACTTCCAGAAAATTTCAAGTTTCCAAAAAATGCACCAAATACAGCACGCCATTCCTGGGGAGAATTACGATACTACAAAGACATTCCTAAAAAAGGGCAAGTAACAGATAAGATCGCTAAAAAATTAATTCATGGCTATTATGCTTCCGTAAGTTATGTTGATGCCCAAATTGGTAAACTTTTAAATGAGTTAGATACTTTAAATTTGAGAGAAAATACTGTAATTATTTTAGTAGGAGATCATGGCTGGAGTTTAATGGAACATGGCCTATGGGTAAAACACAGTAATTTTGAAGTTGCCCTGCAGGTTCCTTTAATTGTGAATGCACCTGGTATCCAAAAAAATAAACGGACAAATTCAATTGCAGAGTTAGTAGATATTTACCCATCAATTTGTGACCTAGTTAATGTACCGAAACCAAGACATTTGGAGGGAGAATCCTTTGTAAATGCACTTCACAATCCAAGCAAAATATTTAAAAACATGGCATTTTCTCGGTATCAAAAAGGAGAAACTTTAATTGCCGACAATTATTTTTATACCGAATGGCAAAGAAAAAACAAAACCATATCTAAAATGTTATACGACCATAACATTGATCCAAACGAAAATAGAAATTTAGCAATTGAAAACCATTACAAAAGGATTGTAGATAGTTTAAGCCATATTTTAAATAAAAAAATTAAACCATGAAAAATAATACATTCATCTTCATAAGTATTTTAATTAGCTGTATCAAATTATTTACATCCTGTAATTCGAGCAAAACAAAATTTACCCAGAAGCCAAATATAATATATATAATGGCTGATGATTTAACCACGCAAGCCATCAGTGCTTATGGGGGTATTTATAAAGAAATTGCACCAACACCAAATATAGATAGAGTAGCAAGTGAAGGTATGCTTTTTCAAGATGTTTTAGTTACTAATGCTATTTGTGGACCAAGTAGAGCGGGTATATTAACGGGGAATTATAGTAACTTAAATGGATATTATAAAAATGAAAGTGGAGGAAAGTTTAATTCAGAGCAGTGGACATTTCCACAAGAATTTCAAAAACAAGGCTATAAAACTGGCTTATTTGGTAAATGGCACTTAGGTACAGATCCTGTTGGATTCGATACCTTTAAATATCATAATTCTGCAGGTCAACAAGGCCATTATTGGGACCCTGTTTTTAACGATAATGGAACCGATGTGAAAGAGAAAGGCTATGCGACTAATTTAAGTACAGATTTTGCATTGACTTGGCTCGATTCCTCAAAAAAATCTACGGAACCATTTTTAATGATCCTGCAATACAAAGCGCCCCATAGACCATGGGAACCAGACACAAAGTATACAACTTTATGGGATGAGATTGAAATGCCTTATCCGGCAACATTTAATGATACTTACGAGGGACGTGAAAAGACGGCTGGAGATACGGAAATGACGATGGAATATTTTAGTCGTAGAGATATGAAATTAGAGCGCCCAAAGAATTTAAAGAAAGGAAAAGAAAGTATAAAATGGGATTTCTATGGTGCTAAACCAGGCGAGATCGTTCAGCCGAAGGGAATGAGTGATGAAGAAGGAAGAAAATGGAGGTATCAAAACTATATTAAAGATTATCTCGCCTGTGTTAAATCGGTTGATGATAATGTTGGACGTGTTTTAGACTATCTCAAAGAAAATAATCTAGAGGAAAATACGATTATTGTATTAACTTCAGATCAAGGCTTCTATCTTGGGGATCACGGGTTTTTTGATAAACGATTTATTTACGAAGAATCTTTAAGAATGCCTTTTATGGTAAAATATCCAAAAAAAATAAAGGCAGGAAGTGTAAATGAGGACATTATTACAAACATAGATTTTGCACCAACACTATTAGAATTAGCGGGTATTTCGACCACTCAAAAAATGCAAGGCACTAGTTTTGTTTCTGTTTTAGAGGGCAATACTCCAAATGATTGGCAAGATGCGATGTATTATCATTATTATGAGTTTCCGTTTTGGCATCATGTACAACCACATTATGGTGTAAGAACTCAAAAATATACGTTAGCTCATTTTTATTATAATATTGATGTCTGGGAACTGTATGATTTGGAAAAAGATCCAAATCAAGTGAATAATATTTATAATAATCCAGGTTATGCTGAGGTGACAGCTGAGCTAAAGTTGAAATTGAAAAACCTAATGATCAAATTCGAGGATAACAAAAGCTTGGTAGATTTTAGAAAAATAACCGATACTGATTTTGGTAGAATTGTAGATAATATCAAAGATGAAGAGTCTGTGCAACAGATTTTAACTAAAAAAGAAAATTAGAGTACATAATCCTTTTTAATCTAAAACAATGATTAAGAGGTGTTTGTATTTTTTATCGATACTCTTGGCCATATTTTTTTTCATTTCATTAAGTTTAGGATTCCTCTTGAGCTAAAAATCATATCGGCTGGTCTATAGTTACTTTTCATAAATTAGAACATACCCCTTATGAATGCGACGCCATAATTAAAAATATTGGTATCGTCTATAATTTTCATCATGTACATTAACTATTTAAAGAAAAGTCATATTACCCTTTCAAAAAATCATTTCACCCCTAATTTTTTGAGGTATTGAACTAATATTGTAAAGCTAGTTAATTATAAATTCACAATTATGAAAAAAATTACACTTACTTTATTTTTAATGACATTGCCTTTTTTAGGGTTTACACAAATTACAAACGGAACTTTTGATACCAATATTGATGGATGGAAAGGATTTACTGGAGGAGATATTTCTTGGAATTCTGATGGATCTTTGAAGCTTGTTGCAACAACAGCAAACAAAAAGGCTCAATCCACTCCCAACGCAAATCCTGATGAAGGAGCGGGAAACTATATTTTGTCCTTCAAGGTTAAGGGAGTTGTTGGTACTGTAGTGAAAGGAATAATTTATCAAGGCTCTCAGTATGGTGGAGTTTCTTACACAATTCAAGCAGATAATACATGGGAAACCTATACCCATACTTTTGAAGAGGTAGATGCTGGGGTCGCAATGAATGTGAGACTTCAGGCAATTACTGCTGGCACGTTTTATTTTGATGATGTTACTTTCGATAAAGAAGGATGTGATGGTTTTCAAATTACAGCTGAAACAGATGGCGGAGGAACTAATACTATATCAACCCCTTTAGCATGTTATCCAACAGGAGAATCAGTTGAATTCACAGCTTTAGCATCCTGTGATGAATTCACATTTGATCAATGGGAAATTGATGGACAAGTTTCTGGCATAACAACCAATCCTTACACTTATACTGTGGCGGCTGCGGATGTTAGTGTAAAAGCATTATTTTTAGCAAATTCAAACTCTCCAGACACTAACTTTGATACAAGTGCAGAGTTAGAAAAATGGATTGGCTTTCAGGATGCAATAGTCACAGTTGAAAACAATGTTTTGACATGGTTAATAAATGGAGCTTCAACAAAACTAAAATATGATGTGTGCTCATTTGCACCTGTTGCTTGGAATATAAATGCATTAAAAATAGGGTATACAAACGGCACCGATAATACAAGAATGCGTCTTTCACATCCGAAAGAAGGGGGCAATGCTTTCATAAATTATGATAACTTGTCGATTGCTGGAGATGCAACCAACGGTGTTGGTGAAATAGATGCTTCTTTATTACATGCTACATGGACAGGTAACCTATCACAATTAGAATTGTATATAAGAAATGACGATACTAATGCAAACTCAACGAATGGAGCTTTTACAATAGATTATATTAATTTTTACTATGATTCATCTCTAGGACTTAAGGATGTAAATCTTCCTGATGAGAACATTATTAGTTTATTCCCGAATCCAGTTTCAGATATCTTATCAATCAAGTCACGTTTGGGTATTAAGAGATTATCAGTGTTTAATTTGTTAGGTCAAAAAGTAATGGTTAAAGAAAAAACAAATAGTTTGAATATAGATAAACTAAAACCTGGAGCATATATCTTAAAAATCGTAGAAAAGAATGATTTTGTTTCAACGAAAAAATTCATAAAAACAAATTAATAATTTTAAATATTTAATACGAATAGAAATGAAGAAAATAATTTTATTGATTGTTTTATGTGGTTTTATATTCAAAGCGAATGCGCAAAAACAGTCCTACCAAGAAAAAAAGGCGACTACAAATGCTCAATATATTGCCGATAAGATGGATTTAAATGATAGTCAACAAACTATGCTCTATTCTATTTTGTTGGGTAAATATCAAGAAACTTCAAAACAAATAAAAGGCAATGATTTATCAAACGAAGAAAAGAAAATAATTTACAAGAAATCCTATAAAGACACGAATGATAAATTATCCGCTCTATTTTCTAAAGGGGAAATTAATACGGTTAATCTGTTATTAAAAGAACAGAACAAAAAAAAGAAATAAAATTATAAATTCAATAAATATTAAATAAAACCAAATTAAATGTATTGGCTTTATTTAAAAAACGATTTTATGTTGAAAAATAAAGTATTATTACTGTTACTAGTTTATCTGATACCTTATATCTTAATTGCTCAAACATCACCATATGATATGGTTTATCAAATGGGAAGAGGAATAAACCTTGGTAACGTTTATAGTGCGCCTGTATTGGGAAACTGGGCCGCTGCTGTTGAGGAACAATATTTTATAGATGTTGCTGCTGCTGGTTTTACCAATGTTCGAATTCCAATTGACTTTTTTGGGACTCGCACTACAGGCGATACTTCTGGTTATTCGAGTTCTACTGGAACTGCAGTAAATTATACAGGAACATCAGCAGATTATGTTGTGAGCTCAGCGCACCTTGATAGAATTGAAAAGATAGTTAATTGGTCACTAAATCAGGATCTTGTAACCATCATTGATTTTCACGGAGCAACTTTAAAATCTGAGTTTATCTACACATTTGATTCTAGGGAATCAGAATTTACATACCCAACTTCAGCAAAAAGAGCTGCTGATAATGAAAAATTTAGAGCTATATGGACTCAGGTAGCCAACCGGTTTAAAAACCATTCCGAGAATTTATTGTTTGAAGTTATTAACGAGCCTTATTTTCATATGAGCAAGACAGATATGGACACACTTAATGTTGATATTTTAGCTATTATAAGAACTTCTGGTGGAAGTAATGCAACTCGAAATGTAATTGTTACAGGAGGCGCACAGACCTCACATGAAGCGCCTTTGCAAATTGAACCTTCCATTATTACTAGCGATGGTTATTTAATAGCAACTTTCCATTATTACCAACCTTTTAATTTTACAAGTTCTAGTGCAGACTCTAGAGATAATATATCCTGGGGAACAAATGCAGATAAAAACACCTTAAATACAAGGTTTGATGAAGTTTTGGCATGGGCTTCAACCAACGATATTCCAGTTTTTTTAGGAGAATTTGGTGCCGACAATACTGGCGGATATAATTATAGTACAGGAGATTTAAATGCTATTTCAGGCAATGCCACTGGTTTTGCTGATGGAGGGCCAGATAATGCCTCAAGAGTAGAGTACCATAAATTTGTAGCCGAGCAGGCGATAAATAGAGGGTTTTCATTTGCAGCTTGGGATTCTGGACCAAAGTCTAATAAAACAATCCATAAAAGAAAAGATAGTCCTTCTTCTGAAAACTTTAATATTAATAATTTTTCAGTAAATACTTATGATCCAAAAAACACAAACAAAAGTACAGTTGTGGACAACTCAACTTGGGTGGAGGATGTCAAGAGTGCTTTGTTTAGTTCAGGAACATGGCCGTTGTGTTACGGACCTAACCCAGATCCTATTATTCGCAATCCAGATTTCGAATGTGGATACAATACTGAATGGAGTTTAAATGTATCTTCAGGGTCAATGGCAACATTATCAGAATCAGGTCCAACAGACGCTTATAATGGGGATGCTGCAGCAAAAATAGTTGTTGAAACTAATGCTGGGTATAATAAAGTACTACTTGAAAATAATATATTTACTAATGATTTAAATGGAAAAACAATTGTATTAAATTGTTTTGCAAAATCTGATAATCTAGCCAGTTTTAGATTTCAAATTAAAACCATATATGCAAGCGGTGCCATCAACTATTTAACATCACCAGTTTTAAATCTGCAAACAGAATATAGTTCACATGAATATATTTTTGATTTAACAGAACCAACAGCGTCCATACAAGTGAAAGTTTTGTGCGGAAAACACGCTGACACATATTATTTTGATGATTTCAAAACAACTGTCACAGATACTGAAAGTTTATCCATAGCTCAAGTTGAGGTTGAGAATAAAATGGCTTTATATCCCAATCCAAGTTTAAATTTTGTAATTGTTAAGCTACTTTCTTTAGAAAAAAATATAAAAAATATAAAAATAATTGATTTAGATGGCCGCGTAGTAGGGGAGTATCGTCCTGGGTTAGTAAATTATTTTAAGATAAACACGAATAAATTTGCAAATGGAATGTATTTATTGCAAATTACAACAAGCGCTAATAAAGTTTTAAGACCTAAAAAAATTATTATCGCAAAATAGTGTTAGGTACCATTTTCATTGTATAAACAATAAAAATTTTGCTATTTTCCTATTTTTGACTCAACGATAATTCAGATAAATTTAGAGATCATAATGTCTAATTTATGTAAACAAATTATTTTTATAATCAGCTTATGTAGTTGTGTTTCTCTGCAGTCTCAATTGCAATTAAACAAAATCTCAGGGACTGAAGGGCTCTCGCAAAATACTGTAAAAAGTATCATTCAAGATAGTAATGGTTTTATCTGGGTAGGTACTTACAACGGTATTAATAAATATGATGGCTATTCGATGGTTCATTACAAATTTTTAAATGAAGTTAATAGTCTTAGTAGCAATATTATTATCAGTCTTTTTGAGGATAAAGATGGATATATATGGGCAGGAACTACAAATGCTGGATTAAACAGAATTGACCCAAGAACAGGGAAAGTAGAAGTGTACTTTGATGATCCCAACGCCCCTGATTACGCAAGTGAAATAGACCATATTTATCAATCTAAATCTGGAGTTTTTTTTATTAAAACTTTTAAGGGTATTAAATTTTTTCGAGTTGCCGTTGATGGCAGCTTACTATTTGAAGACGTAATGAGTGTCTCAAATAACTTTAGCTTACGAATTAAAAATATTATTCCTGCAGTAGATGGTAACCATTGGTTTTTTACTCCTGAAAATAACATAAAATTGCATTTAGCAGAGATAAATGAAATCACAAATGTGCCAGAAATTAAAATTCAAAGCACAGATATTAATGCATTTGAATTTGACTCGAGTTATCCTTTAAATTTTATTGAGTACCCCAAGAATACAATTTGGGTAATAAGCAATAGATTACAACTTCTAAAAATTCAATTAAACAATAAACTTCAGGTTATTGATCGGAAGCTAATAAGTCTTTCGGATAATAGTTCAGGGTTTTCAGAACAAAATTTCAAGAAATTAGCCATTGCTATAGATAAAGAAAAGCAAATTTGGGTTGCAGGTAACGGGACATTGTTAAGCTATGATACCCAAACAGGAGAAAAACTTAATTTAAATTCAGTAAATAGAAAAGAGATTGCGATACAGCAAGCCCAACAATTAATGATTGATAACACCAATATTCTATGGTTAGGCACCTTAAATCATGGATTATACAAAATGGATTTAGAAAATAATTCATTTTTAAATTCTAACGAATTTTCAAATACATCTGAAAAGAAATTCCCCTTTTTTTATGAGCATCCCATTCTTACAATGTGCGAAAATTCTAAAGGAGATATTTGGATAGGGACTCAAGGTAAAGGTGGTTTAGCTCTCTTAAAAGAAAAAGAAATTAAACGCAATTTATCAATTATGTCCAATAAAGTTTTGGACTATAATTATTTGACAAAGGCTTATAAACAATTTAATAATGAAGATTTTTTTGAAATTAAAAGATTGATAAATGACCACAAGGACAATATTTGGGTGGGCTCAAAAACAGGTTTAAGTAAAATAAGTTTTAAAAATAATTCAGAAATATTTGAAATTCAGAAGTTTAATGATATTCGAGATGAACAGGGTAAACTTATTAAAAGTCCAGTCTTTGCGATTGAAGAAGATAGAATGGCAAATATTTGGGTTGGTTATTGGAAGAAAGGTATAGCTAAAATTAGTTTTGATAAACAAAACAAAACTTACACGTCTGTTAATTATCAAAATAAAATAAACGACACAAATAGCTTATCCAACAATTTCGTTCGAGATATACTTGAAGATTCTAATGGCGATATTTGGGTAGGAACCATCAGAGGATTAAATAAGCTAAAACAAGATGCTATTGGAGATGTTACCTTTACGAGTTATCTGCACGATCCTGAGAATAAAAATAGTTTAAGCAACAATTATGTTTTGGATGCTTTTCAAGCTAGTGACGGCCATTTATATGTTGGTACATTTGGTGGAGGCTTGAACCAAATTGAAATTTTAAATAGCACATTAAATTTTAAACACTATACAACAAAGGAAGGGCTTCCAAGTGATGTTGTTTATCAAATAAAGGAAGACAAACAAGGCAACATATGGATGTTACACGTAAGGGAAATTTCTAAATTGAATCCTAAAACGGGAGAGATTACCTATTTCGAAAACCAAGATGGAATTAATGTTAGTGAGTTTAAGGACAACGCCATGCTATTTACTAACTCTGGGATCATGCTTTGTGGTGGTGTAAATGGAATTACTTTTTTTCAACCAGAAAAGCTTTCTGTGAATGAAATAAAACCACAATTAGTTATTTCAGATTTTAAACTTTTTAATGAAGTTATTCGTCCGTTAGACAAAAGAAATGGGAAAGTGATTTTAGAAAACAGTATTAATAAAACCAAAACAATTGAATTGCCATATAATCTTAATTCTATGGAATTTGTGTTTTCAAGTTTGCATTTTTCCAATCCTGAAAAAAATCAATATAAATATAAACTAGAGGGGTTTGATGAGAGATGGCAATACTCTAAAGGAAATGAACGACGGTTTGCATCTTATACCAATGTACCGCCAGGAGATTATATATTTAAAGTTTATGGTTCTAACAGTGTAGGTGTGTGGACTGATGAACCAAAAGAAATATCGGTTGTTATAAATAAACCTTGGTATTTAAATACCCTAGCTATTTTGCTTTTTTCATTGTTGACCATTGCTATTATATACAGCTTTGTTAAAATTCGTTTAAATCAGATCCGTTTAAAGAGTAAACTGGATATAGAGAGCGCTATTCATGAAAATTCTGAAGAAATGAACAGGATGAAGCTTCAATTTTTTACTAATATATCACATGAGTTAAGAACACCTCTAACTCTAATTGTTGGTCCCTTGAGTCAAATTATGAATGGGCAGGTCAATACTAAAGATGTTCCGAAGTTAAATTTGATAATGTATAAAAATTCCAATAGACTTCTTAAGCTAATTAATCAACTTTTAGATTTTAGAAAAGCGGAAACAGGAAATTTAAATTTAATTGTTCAAAATGATGATCTTGTATCCTTTGTTGGAGAAGTTTTCGCCGCATTTGAAGATATTGCGTTAGAAAAAGATATTAAGTTTTTATTTTTATCACCAAAAAAGGAACTAAATGCATGGTTTGATAATGATAAAATTGAAAAAATATTATATAATTTATTGTCTAACGCCTTTAAATTTACTCCAAAAGGAAAGAGTATTACAGTAATTCTTGAAAATGAAACTGTAAATAATTTAGACTATGCCATTATCAAAGTAATTGATTTTGGAATAGGAATACCTAAAGAGGAATTAGGGAGTATATTCGATCGATTCTATCAAACAAGAAAAGAAAATAACTCGATTAATGTGGGTTCAGGTTTAGGACTGGCCTATATAAAGCATTTAGTAGAAGTGCACAAAGGGGAAATAAATATTGAGAGTGAGTTTCACAAAGGTACCACATGCACTGTTACTATACCTATTTCTAAAACAACTTACTCTAATAATTCGATTATAGAATTACAGCCTCTAAAATATGATTTCAAATACACTAAAGTTGGAGTAGATGTTATTAGGGAAAACCAAATGCTTCCCAAAAAATCTGTTAAGAGTCTTAAATCACACACAAAGGAAACACCAATACTTTTGATCGTAGAAGATAATAAAGAGTTACAAGACTATTTGGTATCATTTTTTAGTGATGACTACAGAATATTAACTGCAAAAAATGGTAAAGAAGGTTTAAAGAAGGCAATTAAAAATATTCCTAATATCATCATAAGCGACCTGATGATGCCAGAAATGAATGGGATTGAAATGTGTAAAAAATTAAAAACTGATATTACCACAAGTCACATTCCAATAATTATTTTAACTGCAAAAGTTGGATTAGAAAACGAAAAAGAGGGATTGGAAACTGGAGCTGATGAGTTTATCTTGAAACCTTTTAACATTGAAGTTTTAAAGTTAAGATTAGAAAATATTTTACGCACTAAACAGCTATGGATTCAGAAATTTAGAACGAATTCGAGCTCTAAGTCTTGGAAAGAATTATCTAACAAATTGGATCAAAAATTCATAGAAAAATCGATGAATATAATTAAGAAAAATATTGATAATACAGAATTTTCTGTTGAGAAATTTGCTTTAGAAATAGGAATGAGTAGGTCGTCACTTTTTTCAAAACTTAAATCAATAACAGGACAATCCACATCAGAATTTATTAGAACAAACCGCCTCAATAAGGCAGCAAATCTTATTGAATCTGGAAAATATTCAATAACCGAAATAATCTATTTGGTAGGGTTTTCTGACCCAAAATATTTTAGAACCTGCTTTAAAAAGCACTTTGGTTGTACACCAACTAATTATTTTTCTAATTTCAAGAGAAATGGCTCTTAGATATATCATTCAAATGAGCTATTTCCCCAATCCAATAAATAGCAGCTTTAAAAAAATGATTTATTTTTAAAGTAAAACACCAAGACTATTTTTAAATTCTCGTTTAATAATTCGTTTTTTAAATGGCATTTGTTCTGTTTGAATTATGAAATTTATATCCTGATTTTTATCTTCGAAAGAATAATTTTTTTAATTTCATGAAATAGCATTCTATTCAGTTTATTGTTTTAATAATTTAAAGTGGTAATTATTTAAACTTAAAATATAAACTCCTCTTTTTAAGTCAGATACATCAATATATCCATTTAATAACTGTCTTTTTATCAATGATCCATTCATGCTGTAAAGTTTAATCGATTTTATAGGCTCCGAAAACAATATTTTTATTTTGTCGGTTGCTGGATTTGGAATAACTTTTAAGCTTATATTTTTATTGTCAATACCAGTATTAATTGATAAAGTTTTAAAGGGAGTGCATGAATATATAAATTGATTAACTATAATTTCATCATTCAAATTATTTTGCGCTGTGTAATAAGAATCTGGCATAGATGGCGCTGATGTTTGATTTTTATAAAACATTCCAATATCAGTAAGATTCATAGCCTCATCAAAAAATTCACCATTACCAGGATCTTTAGGATTATCGATATTATGTGGTTCAAACCAGGCGTATCGCTCAACATAATCTAGATTTTCAAGATAAGGAATAGCCAACTCCATAAATTGAAGATTCGTCTGAATAGACCTGTATTTATTCCCATTAAATTCTGTTATCCAGATAGGTAAACCATATAAGTCATACACATTCTGTAAATATATTTTAAAACGATCAAAAATAGAATTTGGGTCAGCATTTGTCGAATTTTGAGGGTTTCCTCCCCAATCATACCAATGCACAGCAATGACATCAATTCTAATATCATTTTGAATAGCTTGTTGGTTAAATAAATCTAACCAATTAAATACTGCATTTTGTCTGCAAGCAGGTGAAACTAGACGTAATCCGGTTTTCATTAAGTTTTCATAAAGTTCCAAGGCAGTGCTAACTGTGCATAGATCATTGTATTGCCCAGATTGGCCTTCACAATCATCGGGCTCGTTAAATCCTAAAACATGTGTGGTCTTGTATTTAGATTGATATAGATTAATATCGTTGTCATCATCTGCATTCGAACTCCCCCAAGCCATTGGAATGCATTCTCGTTGAAGATCAGAAATCCATTGATTGTTCCATCTGTAAAACCAGGTGTTGTCCATACCTGTAATATTACCACCTGTGCCTTTTTTAGACACCCAATTCCACGGTATTACTCTTATAAACGAGATTCCCTCTTGAAAAAAATTAGACAAAGTATGTATTTCTAAATCCTCCTCCGAAGCAATAAAAACTTTACTTTTTCCAGTACCGTCATTATTCACAGCTAAAGTCAGCATATAACCTCTTTTTAAGTAAAAAGAATGAATGTTATTATTCATTTGATTCGGGATAACGGAACCATTGTATACTTTATTAACTACAATCTCTGCTTCGGTACCGGAAATATCTTCATTCGAGTATATGGTTAAAGGGGCAGTATCGAGACTTTGAGACCTAATAATAGTTCCATTGTTATAGTAATTATCCAAGCGAATAGTTGTGGGATATTCTGCATTGGTGTCAGAAACAAACAACTGTGAAACATATTTATCATTAACTTCATTTGGATTTACATTATCCAAACGTAACCAGCTCAGAGGTGAATTCAAATAAACTTTAGCATTATTTAATAGGGGATCTGAATTATTTATATGCACATATGAATTTTCGTTTAATATTAAATTTCCTCCTGAAAAACTGGAGATATTAAGAGATCCATCAGTAATGTGTAATGTTTTGGAAGGCTCAAAAACTATTGGCTCACTTGGCGCTGAATATATAGAACTTCCATTTATAAATAGTTCATTAAAAGTTACATCACCACTACTAAATTGAATTTTAACTGCCCTGTCAAAACTAACCTCATTTACAGTAATTGTGTTGACACCTATATTTAGTGATTGCGTATTGCCAATTGCCCATTGTCCATTTGCCACAGTTTTTAATACTCGAAAGTTTGCACCTAAAGTAGGCAAACCTGTAACATTAATAACAAAGGTTTGCTCAGTGCCATTATTTCCATCATTCAGTGATGTAGCTCTGTAAAAATGAGACCAATTATCATTATTAGGTACTTCACTAAATAAAACGGGAGTTTGAGAAATTATATCAGTTTCTTCTGAAGAAATTGTGCTGGCTTCACATGAGAGTAGGAGATCGAAGTTTATGGGCTGTGAAGGTTCTATACTTCCATTTTCTGGAGGTTCATTAGTACTAGGATTTATCCAGTTTTTTTCATTAAAAAAATCTTGATCCTGCCCTTCACCTGTCCAATAATAATCTTGAGCTAATAAAAGATTGCTGCATAAAAAAAATAATATAGATTTAAGATTTTTGGTATTAATCATTATTTTTAAATATTGCTATAATAAATTCTATTGCAACAATACATCAATATTTTAATTGATTATTCATTTTATGTGAATTGGTATCAGCCGTTTCATTATTGTTTTGAATACTTTTTTTATTATTCTTGTCGATCTGCTTCATTATTTTATTAAATAATTCTTTTTGTTCTTTTGTGTTTAACATAGGATCTATTTTTTATTAGATTCTAATCCTCCAAAATCAGTATCGGAAATATTTCTTAATTCACTCAATGACATAGTATTACCGTACTCTTCCTTCAAACGATATAATTCAGTTTTCAAACTATCAATGATTTCAGTATGCGTTTCAGAATTTATTAGATTATTTATTTCGGACGAATCATTTTGAAGATCATAAAATTCCCAAATATCTACATCATAATAAAAATGGATTAATTTATAGCGTTGATTTCTTATTCCATAATGCGGTTGGACACGATGGTAAAAAGGATATTCGTAATAATGGTAATACATTGATTGTCTCCAATCTTTTGAAGTTTTTCCTTTAAGATTATTAAAAAAACTTTTTCCTTGAACCGCTTCAGGAACAGAAACACCTGCCATTTCTAATAAAGTTGGTGCAAAATCAATATTTGTAATTATATCATTTACAACTGTTCTTGGTTTTATTTTTCCTGGATAACGAATAATAAATGGCATATGTAATGCTTCTTCATACATAAAACGTTTATCAAAGAATCCATGCTCTCCTAGAAAAAATCCTTGGTCTGACGCATAAATAACAATGGTGTTTTCTTCTAACCCATTTACTTTTAAATACTCCAAAACGCGCCCAATATTATCATCTACAGATCTAATGGTAGCTAGGTAGTCTTTAATATATTTTTGATACTTCCATTGACGTGTTTCTTCCCTATTTAACCCTTTTACAGGAGTAACAACTTCACCCGGTTTAAAACCATATTGTAACCATTTGTTACGTGCTTTTTTTAAAAGAGAATCTGGAGGAGTCATTTTCATGTCTCGTCTGCTGAAGTAATCCATTGTCATTTCGGTATT
>Ga0115569_10001425_pt1 | contig 18499 bp, 14 predicted proteins | sample COGITO_mtgs_1205_2_FD_87295 | JGI IMG/M metagenome (GOLD analysis project Ga0115569, IMG submission 87295) | Pelagic marine microbial communities from North Sea - COGITO_mtgs_120503 | ecosystem: Environmental > Aquatic > Marine > Epipelagic | place: Germany:Helgoland, sampling site Kabeltonne... | reverse complement strand
GGCTGGCCGGCATTCTGGGCGATCACGCGTCACGCCGATATCGTCGAAATTTCGAAGAACCCCCAGTCGTTTCTAAGTAAGGACGGCATTAACTTTGAACGTCTGTCGTCGGTACTTCGGAGTGAAGCGGAAGTGCCGATGCGCACGATCATCGAAATGGACAATCCGGATCACCGGAAATACCGCGCCGTCGCGAGCAAGTTCTTTACGCCGCGCAGCTTGGGCGCCTGGGACCATATCGTCGAAGAGATGGCGAAGAATATTGTGGATGGGCTCGGGGAAGAGGGCGAGGCCGACTTCGTCGCTGACGTGGCTTCGGTTCATCCATTGAAGATCATTTCCCGCATCCTCGGTGCGCCGGAAGAGGACGAGCCTTTCATTCTTAAGACCACAAATGAAATTTTCGGTCGCGACGATCCTGAGTTTCAGCGCGAGGGCATGGACGCGGGCCAGTCGGTGATGGCTGCCGCGATGGACTTCGCGGGTTACTTCGCCAAAATTCTCGCGGACCGCCGCGAGAACCCGAAGGATGACCTCGTTTCGCTCTTCGCGAACGCCAGAATCGATGGCGAGCCTATGAATGATATGGACACGATGGGGTACTGCCTTGTTATGTTCATCGCCGGCCATGAGACGACGCGGGGGGCGCTGTCCGGAGGCATGAAGGCGCTTCTCGATCATCCGGATCAGTTGGCTGCGTGGCGGGAGAATCCGGGGCACACGAAGACCGCTGTTGAAGAGATCTTGCGTTACGTGACGCCGGTGAACACGATGGCGCGAACAGTGGCCGAGGATATTGAGATCGGCGGCCGCGCTCTGTCCGCGGGTGAGCGACTCGTCATGTTCTATGCCTCAGCGAATCGAGATGAGGCGGTCTTCCAAGACGCGAACTCCTTTCGAATCGATCGCCACCCAAACCCGCACCTAGCATTCGGGATCGGTGAGCATTTCTGCTTAGGTACGCATCTGGCTCGGAAAACGACTGCCGCACTCTTTGGTGAATTAGTGCCGCGGCTAGAGCACGTCGAGCCGGTCGGCGACGCTTCTCGCGTGGCTTCCAACCTGGTTCCTGGCGTGAAGCATCTTCCGATCCGGTACCGCATTAAGCCGACCGCCTGACGATTGGAGTTGAGATATTTCACGGTCTAGAGGGGCTGCGTACCTACCCGTCGGCCACATGAAGTGTCGAAATGGCGGACTACGCGTCTAGCTAAGTGCATAGGGTCCGAAGAAACTGACCAGCACGTAGCTAGTAGCGCCGACGAGCGTTGCTGCGGCGAATCCAACGCCGATTGGTCGTAGGCCGAGCCCCTTGAGTCGGCTAAAACTCGTCCCAAGGCCGACCGCCGCCATTGCGATCGTGAGGCACCACGTCGCGGTCGTTGTCGTCGAGGAAATGAGTGCCGTCCACGTCGATCGGTCCAGCAATCCGAAAGCTTCATCTCCGAGGTCGCCTACGGTCCGGACGAGACTCATCGCGAGAAAGCCGAGTACGAAGAAGGGAATAGCTGCACGGACCTGGGCCACGAGGCTTGCGTTGGGCTGGCGGCGTTGACTGGTGAACGCCATCAGTGGAATGACCGCGAGCATAAACATATTTCGCTGCAGCTTGGTGATTGTCGCGACATCTAGGGTTTCAGGCGTGCCGAATTGGGCCACGTAGACGAGGCCCGCGCCAGCGACCTGGGCGGTGTCATGAATGGCCGTGCCTAGAAAGAGTCCCGCAAGCGTGGGATCCCCGCCAAAAAGGCTATGTGCGAGGAACGGGTGGACCATTAACGCGATGAGTCCAAAGAGCGTGATGCAGCCGACCGCATAACTGACTTCATCGTCGGTGGCTTCGATCGTCGGCGCCATTGCGACGATTGCGGAGTTGCCGCAGATCGCTGTGCCGACGGCGATGAGGGTCGTTAGGCGAGGCGGGAGTCCGACTAGTTTTCCGAGGCGCGTGACAAAGAAGAGCGCCATTGCGATACAGCCAAAGACGATAGGGAGGGCGACCAAGCTGATGGCACCGGCGGCGGCAAGGCTCAGTCGGATGCCTAGCAGCGCAACGCCGACACGCAGGATGCGCTTGAGGGAGAGCGCGAGCCCCGCCTCGAAGACCGATGGCAATCCAATTGTATTACGCACGACCAAGCCGAGCAGGATCGCAACGAGGATTGGGCTGAGCGGCGTCTTCGTTACACCAAGAACTTCGTTCGGTAGATCGGCCAGGGTGCGTCCAAGGACGGCGATGGCGAATGCGAGAACGAGTCCAGGGAGAGTGGCCCCAGCGAGAGCGAAAAAGTGATTCCCGCGGCGCTGCCACTCCGACCAGTTCTCTCGCTCGGCCTCGGTTTCTCCCGGGCCAAGCCAGTCGGGCGCGCCCTCGAGGCTATCGAGCCAATTGAAGAGCTCAGGGTTCGCATAGGGATCCCCGCGACCCGCTGCCGGACGAACCTTGTCCAATCGACTTTCCTCCGGCGAGATCGCTGTCGTAGGCGGTCAGGATGACGCGAGTCGTGAGTATACGTCATGGATCTTCTGGAGCGAACGAGTCAAACTGTCACAAATGTGTCGAAGTGACGCAAATCGAGTGACTGAGACGCAACAGACTTCAGCTTCGCGCGTGGAGTTCGACTGCATGGTGAGCGACGTGCAGATGCCCGAAGTTGGTGGGATCGAATTGTTCGGCCTAATGCGCGATCGACCGCGGTCGTCTTGATAAGGCCGGCCGGGCGGCCGGCCGCGTCAGCAGTCTTGGGTGTATCCACAGTTTTAGTGGTCGGTGCATGCGCGCGAACTAAATAGCGTCCGATTGCCCAACGCGACTGGCGGAGAAGAGCAGGACCGCGCCGCAAATCACTTCGATCGCTATGAACTGGGTGGCGAAATCGGCGTCGTGGGCCGCCCATGCAATTGTGCGTGTGATCGAGGACATGCCGACCAGGATTCCGGCCGCTCGCAGAAAGGCAGGGTTCTCGCGGTAGGCGCCGAAGAGTGCGAAGCCGCCCAGGCAAATGAAGAAGCCCGCCATGTCGCCGACCTGTGTGCTCCTGGCCAGGCCATCAAGGAGCGGCATACCGAGTCCTTCGGCAGCGCCTGCGGGGTCTGCGAGCCATCCGAGGCCCTGTGTTAAGAAGAAGACTCCGAGAATGCCGGGAATGATACGAAATGCCATTGGGTAAGCTCCGTGCGAATAGCTCGAGAAATGATAAAAATGATCGTTGAAACGCTCGATTCTAGGTAGGGGAGAGCAGTTATGCTCCCAATTGCGCTCTGATGAGAACTACATCATCAAGTTTGTTCAGTGGCCGTCCGACGAGAATAGGGCTACACACTGAAACAGCGGGCCACGCCCGCTCGAACAACGTCTTGGTTTCGCCCTCGATCCGACCGCACCTAGAATGGGTAAACGCGGAATTGGCCTGAGGGAACAGCCCTTTTAAAGCTTCTAACGGAGTCCAGACGTTATTGGCCGGGGCCAACCCAAAATGCTCGATCTTCTTAGATCGAATGGATGCGGTTGGCCTGGCAAAACGGTGAACAACAGGATTCGGATCGACTGTGCGCCTTCACAATGAGTGAGTGGCCTTGCAGTTCCCTCCCACCGAATCACACCGATATCCGCTCTCTCCTGACTCTGTTGTTTAGGATTGAAGAACGAAGACCGCGTGGACACGCCAAGTAGGCGCACGTGCGCGGTGGAGATTCATTTTGACTAGCGCAAACGCGCAAGAGTCGACGAAGTCGTCGGCTCGCGGTTTCGATCGCTTTAACCTCGATTCCTCGCTGCTTCGCGGCCTCAAGGAAACGGGCTTTTCCGAACCCCGGCCGATTCAGGCCGACACTATTCCCGCATGTCTCGAAGGTCGAGACATCATGGGCCTCGCGCAGACGGGTACCGGCAAAACTGCCGCGTTCGCTCTGCCGATTCTGCAGCGCTTGATCGAAGAGCCGGGCCGCGGCCCACTCGTGCTGATCCTCGCCCCGACGCGAGAACTAGCGACGCAGATTCATGACGAAATCGGGCGACTCGCTCGTTATGTCGACGTCGAGAGTCTCGCCATTTTCGGTGGCACGCCGATCAATCAACAGGTGCGGCGCCTATCACGGTCTCCCGAGATCATCGTCGGTTGTCCCGGTCGTGTCCTCGACCTGATCCGTCAGCGAAAGCTCGACGTGTCCGGAGTCGATACGCTCGTGCTCGACGAAGCCGATCACATGTTTGATATGGGCTTCCTGCCCGACATCAAGAAGATCCTCGCGGAGCTTCCCAGTGACCGACAGAACCTGCTCTTCTCGGCGACCATGCCCAAGACGATTAGGTCGCTTGCGGATAAGATTCTGAACGATGCTCATGTCGTCGAGCTTGCGCATGCCGCGCCTGCAGGACGCATTGAGCATGGCCTTTACGAAACGCCGCAGAGTCGTAAGAGCGCGCTCCTTGAGCGCGTGCTTGCGAGTGAGGATTGCAAGTCGGCGATCGTATTTACGCGAACGAAGCACAGGGCGAAGCGCATGGCGCTCCAACTTGCCAAGCGTGGCCGAAACGCAATCGCTCTGCAGGGCAATATGTCCCAGCCTCAGCGCGATAAGGCAATGTCCGGCTTCCGCGGAGGGCGCTACGACATTTTGGTCGCAACGGATATCGCAGCACGTGGCATCGACGTCGCAGGCGTCGACTACGTGATCAACTTCGATCCGCCGAGTACGCCAGAAACGTATACCCATCGAATTGGTCGAACCGGCCGTTCGGAGGAAAGCGGCAAGGCCGTGACCTTCGTGACGACGGAAGATCGCGATTGGTTGCGGCAGACGGAGCGCATGCTTGGATCGAAGATCCCGCGCTACGCGATGCCTCTCATCGATGCGGCTGAAATCGCTTCGGCGAAGGACAGCGAAGCAGATCGCCGTGATAGACAGCCCCGTGGTTCGCACGGGCGTGGCGGCGGTGGCCGTTCTCGACCGAATGGCGGCAACAAGTCTGGAGGACGATCGGGAGCGAAGACCGCTCCCAAGGGAGCCGCCGGTCGCCCGACTGGATCACGAAGTAGGAATCGCCGCGGTGGTTCTGCTGGATCGAGTGGCGGACGCAGCCCATCGAGCCGCCCGTAGGCCCTATTTGCGGGCGTCCTAATTCGCTCTCATTTCGTTCCTCGTTTAGCTCACTAGCGGCCTATCGTTCTCCTGAACGTCCGATCCGGACCAAGGGAGATCGTAGGCCGCATGGCGAATCATTTAGAAGGCAAGGTCATCGTCGTGACCGGTGCCGCAGGTGGCTTCGGTCGCCTCGTTTCACAGAAGACCGCAGCCCGCGGTGCGCGCATCGTCGCTTGCGACATCAATGCAGCACAACTCGATGCAACGGTTTCGTTGATCGAAGCCGAGGGCGGCGAAGCGACCGCGATCGTGGCGGATGTCACCAATCGCGCCCAGATGATGGCGATGGCCGAAGCAGCGGTTGCTGGCTTTGGGGCGATCGACGTCATAGTGAATAACGCCGGCGTGATGCCACTAGCGTTCTTCGCAGACCACGCGGCTGCGGCGGATGCCTGGGACCGTTGCATCGACATCAATCTCAAGGGTGTTTTGCACGGGATTATGGCCGTGCACGATCAGATGATTGAGCAAGGTCGGGGACACGTTGTGAATGTTTCGTCGATCTATGGCAATGGCGCCGTGCCCGGATCGGCTGTCTATGGCGCGACGAAAGCCGCGGTTCGGTTTTTGTCGGAAGCACTCCGTCAGGAATCCCAGGGACAAATCAAAGTCACCACGATTCGACCGACGGGAGTGCCGAGCACGGGACTGGGTGAGGGGGTGATCAACCCTGCAGCTCTTGGCGGCATCCTTGGTACTGGTATGCCGGAGTTCATGGAGAAGATGGGGCAGGTCTTCGGCGAAGATCCGCCGGCCGAGCTCACGGATCCCAATTCGATTGAGTATTTTGCTCTCGCGCCCGAGCTGCTCGCGGATCAGATTGTCTTCGCTATCGACCAGCCTTGGGGTGTGTCGATTAGCGACATAACAGTGCGCGCTTCAGGCGATAGTTACATGCTCTAGTGAGTGCGGCTTATGCACATAGAATTCCCGAAACTCTATCCATCAACTCAGGAGACCCATGATGGCTGACCTCGAAACCCTAGAACGGCATGTGGCGGAGCTGCGCGCCCTCGAAGAAATCAAGACGCTCAAGTACCGCTATTTTCGCGCAATGACGAATAACGACTATGACCTGCTGAAGGAGACTTTGACCGAGGACGTTGAGACCTCGTATTCCGACGGTGAGTATGTCTTTGCGGATCGCGAGAAGCTGCTCACATTCTTGATCGATTCCCACGACCCCGACGCGCAGATCATCGCCTACTGGATGGCCGGAATGCCTGAGATCACCCTAGCGAGCGAAACTGAAGCCACCGCAATCTGGGCCATGTACCACTACTTCTTTAACCATAAGCAGGGTTTCGTCGACGAGATGTTCGTCTACTACGCCGACTCGTATCGAAAAGAAGATGGCTCGTGGAGAATCTCCAAGACCGGCTACTCGCGGGTCATTAATCAGATTCTTGATCGGCGCGAAATTCCCTACAAGATGAAGGCGCCGGCATGGGCGGTCGCGAGCGGAGGCAAGCCAGCCAAGTAGCTGGCGCGCCTCTCGTGAAATGAAATGCTCGAGCGGGGATTATGGGCTTCGACCGGAAGCCCATGATCCGCCTCACGTCCTACTGCTTCGAACGCTCATCCGCGGCTGCGGACATGAGGTTGACCTCGCGGAGATATTCCGGCGGACTGAGATTCTTCATCGACGCATAACGATCGTCGAGCTTCTCCATCATGCCTTCCAAGGGATAGGTCGCCCAGAATAGATCGTCTCTGATTCCGCGGATACATAGATCGGCGACATCAGAGAGCGGTGCCTCGGGCACTTCTTGTCCGGCTGCGGCTGCACGCTCGCGATATTCGGCGAGGGCATCTCGAGGATTGTTGTCATCGGGATCGTTTCGCAAGAAGCGATCAGGCCGATTCGCGCCCGCCTTCCAGATACCCGTCGCGAGCACGCCTGGAGTGGGGCTCGAGGGGAGCAGGACGCTGGCCCCTACTTCACTGTTAATTTCTTTGAGCTGTCCCCAAAGGCATTCGGTCAGGGTTGTGACCGCGGCCTTCGTGACAGGGTACATGCCGCTGCTCGCGATTGGATAGTAGGCGCCGTTGCCCGAGGACGTGTTTACGACATGTCCTTCGTTCTGCTCGATCAGGGTCGGGATGAATGCGTTCATTCCGTTGATCACGCCCATGACGTTTACGTCGAGGGACCATTTCCAATCGTTAAGGTGATGCTCCCAGACGCTGCCTTTGGCGCCGGCACCGACTGCCGCATTATTCACGATGACGTGCACGCCACCGAAATGTTCGATCGTCTTGTCTCGGAGTGCTTCGAGCGAATCGAAGTTGGTGACGTCGACGGGAATACCGATCACGTCGTCGCGTCCGAATTCCTTGACCGCTTGAGCCAGGGTGTCCTCGGTGATGTCCGCCAGGACGACCTTCATACCTTCAGCCAGCATGGCTTCACCAATGGCGAGGCCGATTCCGCCACTTCCGCCGGTCACGACGGCGACCTTGTCCCGCAGTTCTCTCATCTCAAATTGCCTCCTCTTAGGAAGCTCTATGGTGCGATTTTCTGCGCGGACTTCGCAAGGGGGTAGCGATCGCGTTCTTGGCGGCCAAAGAGACCCGTGCGCGTTGAGAACGTCCCTATTGCGGCTGTGCGTCGAGCTTGTTAATCCGGCACGGAATGCCCTTGAGGTGGGGGATGCCTTGCTCGTGATCGAGGAAGTCTTCGTCGTCGGGACAAATCTGCGCATCAGCCATATCCCAGGCGCCCGAGAGCTTGCCAAGGCCACGTTCTGTCTCGGGCTTCCACCATCCATGGGGAATACGGATCAGATCCGGGGGCATATCGGGTCGCACTGCGGTCTGCATTCGGACGGAGCCAAGGGTGTTGGCGACTTCGACCCACTCGCCTTCGGAGATATTCCAATCGACCGCTGTATCCGGATTCACAAAGAGCTGCGGCTCGGGCCGGCGTTTTCGAAGTGGGTCGATATGCCGATGGCCGGTTTGGAAGAACTCGTCTTCGCGCACGCCCATGAACATCATGAGCGGGTATTGCGGGTCGGTCTCCGGATCGTCCCGGAAATAGGGCAGGGCGTCGAAGCCGAGATCAGCGAGGATCGTTGATTCGAGTTCGACTTTGCCTGTCGGTGTTGCGAAGCCGACTTTTTCGTATTTCTTGAATTCAATCGGCGCGGGGAAGACTTCGAACTTTTCGTGGAACGCGTCGAAGTCAATGTTAAGCGCCGCGAGTCGGAAGCTGTGCATCTCGTCGATGTTCTGCCATGGGATTTGCTCCCCGACACCTAGCTCGACGCCTAGCTGACGCCAGAACTCAAAAGTGCTGTGGCATTCGCCGGGCGGTTCGACCGCTTTCTCCGAGGGCCGAACCATGGACGACCATCCGTAAGCGTCCATGATGGATGCGCGTTCGAGCCAACTGTCCGCGGGCATCACGAAATCGGCGAGCTGGGCCGTCGGAGTAAGGAATTGTTCATGGCCGACGATCAAATCCTGATTCATCAGGCCTTCGTGGATCAGCTTCATGTTGGCGTAGGACATGAGCGGGTTGTTGCCGAGGAAAATGAAGGCCTTGACCGGATAGGGATCGCCATGGGCCATTGCGCGGAAGACTGCCGAGGGATTAGCCATATAGCTTCCCGTGACGATGTTGGCGTATTCATGCCCCCATACGCGTTTTGTCGGTTCGCCTAACGCGGCGGTCCCGCGATAGGTAAAGGCCGGGTGCGTATCTGACCCAAGCTGTTTTTCCTTTTGCTCTTGGGGCAGCACCTCGTGAAGCTCAATTTGCGAATCCTGAACAACGCTGGGGTTGAAGCCCATAAGGACTTCGCCTCCGGGCACGTCGATGTACCCGCAGAGCGCGCGAAGTGCGCAGTGCAGGCGAATCGCGGAGGTACTGTTTCGCTGCTGATCGGTGATCGGGGTCCAGGGGATGATCGACGGTCCATTCGTTGCGTACATTCGTGCGGCTTGTCGAATCAAGTCCTCATCGACGCCCGTGATCTGCGCGACGCGCTCGAGCGGGAATTCATTCACGCGCTCGCGGAATGCCTCGAAGCCGTGGGTGTATTGCTCAGCGAACGCCTTGTCGTAAAGGCCTTCGTCGAGGATCACCTTGAGCCATCCCATGCACATGGCGGCGTCGGTGCCGGCACGGAGCGGCAGCCATAAATCGGCTTGCTCTGCGTTCTCGCTCTTACGAGGGTCGAGAACAATCAGCTTGGCGCCGCGCGCCTTGGCTCTTTGGATGTTGTTGTAAATCGGTGTCCAGCTATGCCGCTTCGGGTTGTGACCGAAGAGCACGATACATTCGGTATTGTTGTAGTCGGGCATCGGAAACCACCCGTAGGTCATCCGATTGATCGCCGCGGTATTGCCAGCGCAGAGTGCTACGCCGCTGATCCAATTAGGCGATCCCACGAGGTTCATGACTCGGCGGCCCATGCCGTAGTCGGTGCTCGTGTTCCATTGGCTCGTCGAGACGGCCCACGCTTCTGGGCCGTAGCGATCAATCACGCCGCGCAGGCGCTCGCCGATTTCGTTCATGGCGGCATCCCACGAAACTTGTTCCCATTCGTTGCTGCCGCGCTCGCCTTTGCGTTTGAGAGGATGGAGCACGCGGTCTTTATGCGCGAAGCCCTTAGGCGCGTGGACACCCTTCATGCAGATATTGTCTTTGAAGGCGGGGTTGTCGGAATGGCGGACGCGCAGCACGCGACCTTCCTCGACTTCAGCTACGACATTGCAAGCGATGTCGCAGCTTGCGCAGATGACCTTCTTGACTTCCGTAGGCATGGATGCGGCACTCCTGTTGGCAGCCGTAAAGGTACCGGAGCCAGATAGGCCTACCTAGTACCGAAAGTCAGGCGGTCTCTCTGTTTACGGGATCTTCGAAGGTCCCAAAGATCTTGTCGTAGAACATAGTGAGGGTGGCGTAGTTGCCGTGAGTCATGTCAACGTGATGGGCGTGATGCACGCCCGTTATGTAGTCGACGGTGCGGTAGAGCGGGTTAGTCGCGGGAAGCTTCGTCCAGACATGGTTCAGTGTATTGAGCTGCGTGAAGACCAGAGTCGCGATCGCAGCAGAGAAGGCATTGACTGGAGCCCCTTCGATCGCGCTGACGATGGGCAACGAAAAGAGAAAGAGGCAAAGGCCGATAAATGTCTCGAAGGGATGGACGTAGTGGGCATCCATACGGCTGGGCTTTCGCGCTTGATGATGCAAAGCATGGATACGGCGCATCAGATTTCCATGGAAGATCGATCGATGCGTCCAGTAATACATGAAGTCAAAGATCGCCAGAATGGCCACAATCTCGACGAAGTATAGCCAGATCGGACGCGCCTCGAGGCTGACTACCCACGGTAGGAAGATCACGAAGTAGGCGAGGTTCGTATACATGCCTGATTTGTCGTTGACCTTCACGGCTGCACGAAAGCTGTCTTTCGCCATCTTCGGTTTATCCGCGACCTTGTTCTGGGCGAGCATGTCGGCGAAGTCTGCGTTTCGAAAGACGAGCTTCTTGATCACGATGGTGAGCGAGACGAGTGTGGCTACGAAGGCGAGGGCGGCGAGCCAGTCATAAGTCATTGGGACAGGTCCTTGGTGTCGAGGTCACGGGGCGTGACGTGAAGTGTGAGGAGAGAATCAGCGTCGCGGGTTGCATTATTGGCTCGCGGAGTTCGCGAGTATGTTGGCGAGACGATCTGCGTCGACTGCGCCCAGTTCCCGACGGAGTTCTTGTGCTAGGCGGGTGAGTTGGTCGGCTCCGCGAGCCTGATTGGCGCGCGCGGTGCGAGCAAAGACTTCGCGCTCAAGGTCAAGGGACGCATAGAGCGTTCGGGCCCCCGTTTGAAGTCCGCGCCATCTGCGTGCGCCGAGGGTGCGCTCAAGCTGGTCGTCGAGTTCATCGAGGGAGCGCACGGAATCGGCGATTAATGATTCGCCCTTCGAGGTGAGTTTGAAAACGACCGCGCGGCCGTCTCTTGCGTCGGAGGCTCGTGCGAGAAAACCCAGCGTCTCGAGGTCTCGGGCGGTTGAACTGATCGCTTGTCGGGAAACGCCCTGGATTCGCGCAAGCGTTGTCACCTGTGCGCCGTCCGGGCCGATCAGAGGCAAGACTTGGGCATGAGACATCTTGAGACCTAGGTGACCGCGGCGCTCGGTCGCGAGCATGAGTTCGCGCTGCACGTGGACCGAGAGGAGAGGTAAGAGTCCAAGAGAGGATGCGAGTTTTGAGCTCGGGACCTTCGCACTGCGAACAGGAAGTGGAATCAATTCGGCCAACTGTTGGAGCGCCGTACATATCGAATCAAAGAATGTGTCTCCAACTCGCGCGCGGTAGTCGGCCTCGATCACTGTGAGAATATGAGCGGCGTCGCGCACGAGCTTACGTCCGCGAGGTGTGAGGCTGACGACGCGGCTGCGACGATCCGAGGAATCCGCACGTCGTGAAGTGAAACCCGCGCGATCGCCTACATCTACGAGTTGGCTACAGGCCTGGGCGCTGATCGAGAGCTCTGCGGCCAATACGCCGAGCGGTCGAGGCTCGGTCGCGACGAGGGAGATGAGCGGGCCGAGGCTAGGTCTCAACCCTTCGTAACCTCGGTCTTCCGTGAGGTATTGCTGGGCGCGATGATCCTGATCTCGGGCGATGCCGATTAGGTGGCGTGCCGTGTTATCGCGATAGCGCTCCCAGGTACGCTCGGTCGTTTTGTTCCTCGGCCCCGTCGCGCGTCCATTCGAGCGCACAAGACGGACGTCGCTGGAAGTCGCAGAAGCGTGGGCATTTCGAGGGGTGGAGCGCATGGGGTGAAGAATACGGTCGCCCAGAAAAGTATTCAACCATGTTTGACAATATATGACTGCAAAGTTGAGTAGAATATCTCGGGTGGGGTAGCCAGCTCGCTTCGATCGAGCGAGGGTTGACCCTTACGATCTCCGAGGCGCACTAAAAATTCAGTGTCCATTGGTTGATCTATCAGCAGAATCACGGTCGAAGAGGGAGCGAGATGCGAGATTTCGAAGGAAAGACTGCGGTCATCACGGGCAGCGCGAGCGGCATGGGTTTGGCCTTCGCTGAGTGCATGGGACGTGAAGGCATGAACATTGTCATGGCGGACATCGAGGAGAAGGCGCTTAAGGTCGCCGCTGCTCAGGTCGAGGCTCTCGGAGCGACGGTGCTCCCGGTCGTCACTGACGTCGGTGATGAAGCGGCGATGGATCATCTCGGTGAAGCCACGCGAGCGGCGTTCGGCTCTCCTCATGTGATTTGCTTGAACGCAGGTGTCGCCCCCGCGAGTGTGCCTATGGAGGAGCTGACGACCGCGGATTGGAAGTGGACCTTCGATGTGAATCTATGGGGTGTTGTGCACGGGATCCGAGTCTTTCTGCCCGAACTGAAGGCGCAGAACGAGGGAAGTCTCGTCATCACCGCATCGGTCGCAGGACTCACGTCTTTTCCGTGGCTTGCACCTTATAACGCGACGAAGCACGCCGTAGTCTCGATTGCCGAGACGCTTCACACAGAGCTCGCGAATGTCGGATCCGCCGTGAACGTTCATTGTCTTTGCCCCGGCATGGTGATGACTAATATTGGGGACGCCGCGCGGAATCGCCCCAAGGAACTCCGCAACGAAGACGAAGAGGCAGCAGAGTTCGCGCCTTCACCCTCTGCGGGGAGCGATACGGATCTCTCCCAATTCGCTGAGAACTTCGAGAAAATCGCAAAGAAACCAGACGAGGTGGCAGAGCTCGTGCTCGCTGGAATCGTCGAAGAGCGGTTCTGGATCGAGACCGACACCTACTACCGCGACACGATTCAGACGCGACATCGCGCGATCGAATCCTTCGAGTCGCCGCCGACAGCGCAGTCGGTCATGGATCCGTACCTGCACAAACTCGGTGGTGCCTAGTGCCTAGCGTCTAGGATTGGGCCTTCGGCGGGCGTGGGAATAGGGTGGCCGTTCGAGCTCGGTAGGCCAGATAGCCGGCGTCTTCGCCCCAGCGTTTGCGAGCCCGCCCACGCAGAAGCGGAATACCGCTAATCCGCGTCAGCAGAACAAACACGAAAATTGGCGAGATCAAGGTGGCGTACTGCGCTCCGCGAAGCGTGGGGAGGGCGATCAGGGCGATGCCGAACCAGAGCAGGATCTCTCCGAAATAGTTCGGGTGCTGGGACCACGCCCACAGCCCACTCGTGATGAATCGGCCTTTGTTGGTCGGGTCGCGTCGGAAGACCCGTTTCTGGTGATCGGCGACCACTTCGCATGCGAAGCCGATGATCCAAAGCGTCGCACCGAGATAGGCGAAGCCACCGAGGGGCACGGCGGTTGCTGTCGTCATCGCTGCGAGGGCGCACGAAGCTGTCAGGAAGACCCACAAGCCTTGGAGCGTCCAGGTCATCAGGAACCGCACGAAGTTCGGTTTGAGCGCGTCCATGCGGCCGTCGCCGCCGTCGGCGATGACTCGCACGAATAGGAAGCTGCCGAGTCGCGCGGCCCAGAGCCCGATCAATCCAGCGAGTAACCAGGCCCGCTCGTCTGCCAATCCTAGCAATAGGGCGGCGACCATGAGGGCGAGGTAGGTGAGGCTGCCGCTGAGGTCGAAATAGCGTTCGGTTTGGAATGCGAACGCGGGAATGAAGATCAGCCAATTCACGATGAAGCTGAATGCGCCGCAGAGCGCGAAGAGGGGCCATCCTGCCACGCCAATACTTGCTTGGCTCCCGGCCCAAGCGATGGCCGCGCCGATGGTGAGAATCACGGGCATGGCAAGAAGCGCCTGTTGGGTGCGCGGATGCATGAGCGAGTTCCTTGTTATGGTCGGCCAGGCTCGGCGCGAAGCGAAATAAGCATGAGGATGATAGCCCCGCGAGGCCCCCTCGCTAAGTGGATCGCCGAGCTCCATTGATCTGCACATATCTGAGAAGAGCGCTGCTAGATGTCGGCGCTCATCCCGTCCACCGATCGCGGTACCCAATCCTGTCTTTATCTCAGTGATCGAGCGCACTCTACCACCTCGCGCCGTCTAGGAGAAGTAGATCCGTCGTGTGTGCCAGGTGTCGTGCTTGCTAGGCTAGGGCGATGCGCCTCAACCTGGATCTGATCGCTCGTCCCTTTGTTTCGTTCTCGGAGCGCTACTACCCGGATCCCTTCGTGTTCGCGATTGGATTGACGGGTGTGACATTTATAATGGCGGTCGTGCTCACTCCGACGACGGCCGCGGAAGCTCTCTCGCTTTGGGGGAACGGCCTCACCAATTTTCTCGGCTTCGCTATGCAAATCTGCATCGTATTGGTCGGAGCTCACGCACTCGCGCATACGGATCTCGTGCGCCGCGGGATCGATGCGATCGCGCGCCTGCCAAGATCCGGTCCGGAAGCCTACGGATTGATCTGTTTACTTGCGGGCGCGGCGAGCATGATTGCCGGCGCGCTCGGGCTGATTGTTGGGGCGCTTGGCGCGGTGGCGATCGCACGAGAGGGAAGAGAAAAGGGAATTTCGCTGCACTTTCCGTTGCTTGTTGCGAGCGCCTATGGCGGATTCGTGATTTGGCATATGGGATATTCCGGCACGGCGCCGCTTGCGGTTGCGACCCCCGGCCACGCGCTTGAGTCTGTGATGGGGATCCTGCCTGTGAGCGAGACAATGCTAACCGGCTGGAATCTGGGCCTGGCCGCGTTCACTCTCCTCGCTGTGGCCTTTGTGTGTAGCCGCCTCGGGCCGAGTAAGGATCGAATCGTCACTCTGGAGAATGCTGCGCTGTTAGGCGACGGCGGTGGGATTGCGAAAGAATCGGCATCTGCTGAAGCAAAGTCGAGCAAGACGGCGACAACGCCCGGGGACAGGCTCGATCAGGCACGAATTCTTTCGGTGGGACTGGGGCTGCTCTTTGCGGTTTTTCTTGTGACGTGGTTCGCGGAGCGCGGATTGCAGCTCACTTTGAATATCGTGAACTGGAGCTTCCTAGCGGCGGGACTACTTCTGGCTCGTTCGCCGAAGCACTATCTCGGGCTCATCAACAATGCGAGCCGAACTCTTGGGCCGGTTGTGTTGCAGTATCCGCTCTATGCAGCCGTTGTCGCGCTCATCACGCAGACTGAACTCGTCGGACTCTTTTCAGACGGATTCGTGGCGATCTCGACGGAAGGCACCCTTGGGTTCTGGGCTTTCGTCTCCGGCGGCGTGCTGAACTTCTTCGTGCCTTCCGGCGGCGGACAATGGGCCGTCCAAGGGCCGATCTTTCTCGAGGCCGCGAGTGAGCTTGGCGTGTCGAATTCTGTCATCGTGATGGGCGTCGCCTACGGCGACCAGTGGACGAATATGATCCAGCCCTTTTGGGCACTTCCGCTACTCGCGATCGTTGAACTCGATGCGCGGGCGATCATGGGGTACTGCTTCGTGATCTTTCTGACTTCGTTCGTCTGCCTCGGCGGCGGGATGCTTCTACTAGGCGCCGGGTAACGCCCTAATTGATAGGCGCCGGGTAACGCCCGAATTGATGGGAGCCGCGTAACGCCCGAATTAACTCGGTCGTGCACCTACGCTGTAGTCACTTGGCTCAACCTGTTCAGTCATCTCGCGAAACTCCGTCATGCTGAAGGGCCATTGCGTCACGACCCGGCCACTCGGTGCCTTGTAGTAACCGTTTACCGCGTGATTCCAGACAGGTATACCGGCAATCGCCGTTTGAACTTGCTCGTTGTAAGCCGTTTGCCTTTCGGGCTTGACGTCGACCCAGTCGACGCCGTCCTTAGCAAGGCTTTTTACATGACCCAGTACGTGAAGCGTTTGGTATTCGAGCATCTGTAGGATCGATCCGTTGTTCGTATTCGGTCCGTAGAGCATGAAGAGATTCGGAAACCCTGCCGTCGTCATACCGAGAAAGGCCGACGCGCCATCCGCCCATGCATCGTTGATATGCAGCCCCTCGCGTCCGCGAACATCAAGAGCGGACAAGTATTTGGTTGCGGAAAATCCCGTGGCAAGAACTAGCAGGTCGACTTCACGTTCCTGACCATCCGACGTTACGAGGCCGGTTTTGGTCACGTTTTGAATTACGTCCGTAACGAGTTCGAGGTTGGGTTCGTTGAAAGCCGGATAGAAGCGGTTTGAGACCAGGGGACGTTTCGCGCCGTAGGGGTGATGAGCCCGAAGCTTTTCGCGAACCTCGGGATCCCGGACCTGGCTGCGGAGCATGTCGCCGTAGCCCTCGATCTCCTTCATGACGTCCGTGTTCGCGAAGGTCATCCCTTCGTCTATGGTACGGAACATCTCGTCCCGCTTGGCCTCAAGTTCGGAAGGATCCGCTCGAAAGGCAGCGAGTTCCTCCTCGGTATAGGGCTCATCCTCTTTGGGGATAACCCAGTTGGCCGTACGCTGAAAGAGGTGAACTTGTTTGGCGACATCGACAAGTTCGGGAACGATTTGCACCGCGCTTGCGGCGCTGCCGACGACACCTATCCGCTGGCCTTCTAGAGGGACGTTCCAATCCCATCTTGCCGAGTGGAAGCACGAACCTTCGAAGTCTGAGAGACCTTTGAGGTCGGGGTAGGTGAGATCGTTGAACATTCCGACTGCAGAGACGACCACGTTCGCGTCGAAGGTATCCCCGGTCGCAAGGTCAATCTGCCAGCTTGCGGTGTCTTCCTGCCAGGCTGCGCGAGTCACTTCGGAGTCGAAGCGGCAATGGCCTAGCAAGTCGTACTTCTCCGCGATGCCTTCCATGTAGGCAAGCAACTCCGGTTGCGGCGCGTAGGGGCGGGTCCAATCGTATTTCTTCTCGAACGAGAATGAATATAGATACGAGGGAAGATCGACTGCGCAGCCCGGGTAGCGGTTGTGGTACCAGGTGCCTCCGACCCCTTTTCCTTTTTCAAGAATCACGAAGTCGTTAAAGCCTGCTTGCTTGAGACGGATGCCCATGCATAGGCCGCCGGGCCCCGCTCCGATGATCGCGATCTTCATACGTTATGACTCTCTAATTTCGAGGGAAGTGATAAATGACAGTGCCAAGCGATAGAGCTAGGCAATCGGGGAATAGAATTGCTTTGCCCACTTTCGGAATTCGACAAGCAGTGCGTCGGCTTCGCAGAAGACGGGTTCGGCACGATGGACCTTGTTGGTCCAAATTCTCATGTCGTCGTAGACACCCTTGGTGATGTTGTCCATCCACTCTTCCCCTGCGATGTCGACGGAGTTGTTGGTCGTCGTGAGCGCCCATCGAGAGACCGTGGTGTTTCGATCGATCGGGGAGGTGGAGGTAAACATAAAAAGGCCTACCCCTGGGATGCCGGAGCTTTCGACTGTGCCGAGGCCGAGTCCCCAGGTCTCACGAAGGAGCTGCATGTCGAAGGTGCCGACTGGAGTTTCCTGGGTGCTGTAACTAACAGCATTTAGAACCCGGCCATCCTTTTCGAAGGAAATTTCGGTATCCGGGGTGCCGCTCATTTTGTGGACGTATTCGAAGTGAACCGGATCGAGATTATTCTCGGCCATGTCCTGAATGTGAACGGGTACTTCGATCTCAAAAGTGCGAACCGGGGACCAGTCGGCGTCGCCGTACTGTGTGGCCGCAGGCACCTCCCAACTAGGCGCCTTCCCTTCAGCGTGGTGCCATACGAAGATCATATGATTGAGTTCGCAGACATCCCACGCGCGGACACGAGCCTTCGCCGGAATGCGTGCGCAATACGGAATTTTCGCACACTCGCCGCTCTTGCCATCGTATTCCCAGCCATGGAAGGGGCATCGAACCGATTCGCCTTGGACCCGTCCGCCTTCGGCAAGATGGGCGCCGAGGTGAGGGCAGTAGGCGTCGAGTACGCGCGCTACACCTGAACGGGTGCGGAATAACACCATGTCGTTTTCGAAGTACCGAATGCGTTGCACATCGCCGACGCCGAGGTCTTTGCTCCAGCCTACGGCGTACCAGCCATTAGGGATTCCGGGGGAGCCGCGGTCTTCCATCTTGTCATCCTCATGTGGGCCATCGCAAAGGGAAGCGGAATGCCAACCGCGACGGCACTATGACGGTAGCGATACGAGCACGGCGCGCGAGGGGGGTGGGACGTCCATGGAGATGAGGAAGGCGTCTATTCCCCTGCGATCCCTGCGCTATAACCCCGCGAATTCCTTAAGCGCGGAACGCGGATCGAGGTCCTCAATTACGCATTGCGAGCGCTCGAGGAAAGATCGCGAGAGCAACTTGTTCTCTTCGGGTTCGTCCTCGGGAAATAGCACCAAGGGACAGGAAGCTGGCGCCGCATACGCTGCATGTACGCGATGCATAAGCCATGCATCGTCGAAGTCATAACTGTCTCCTCCCGCTTCGACGCGTGCTTCGAGATAGCGCCGGATCAGGTCCTGCTCGTGG
>Ga0115569_10001414_pt1 | contig 18546 bp, 17 predicted proteins | sample COGITO_mtgs_1205_2_FD_87295 | JGI IMG/M metagenome (GOLD analysis project Ga0115569, IMG submission 87295) | Pelagic marine microbial communities from North Sea - COGITO_mtgs_120503 | ecosystem: Environmental > Aquatic > Marine > Epipelagic | place: Germany:Helgoland, sampling site Kabeltonne... | reverse complement strand
CCGACCACGAGGCGTCGCCTAACGGTCCCTTCGATCGTTGGCCTACAGGGGTGGGCTTTGAGCATTTTTACGGGTTCCTGGGCGGAGAGACGCATCAATTCGAACCCACGTTGTTCGAAGGCACGCGCCCCGTTGATCGCCCGGCGGGTGATGACTATCACGTGACTGAGGATCTCGCGGACCAGGCAATCGAGTGGATGCATTTGCAGCAATCGCTTCGACCCGACCAACCCTTTCTCATCTACCTCGCTCCGGGCGCAACGCACGCTCCACTCCATGCGCCCAAAGAATGGATCGACCGCTTTTCAGGGCGCTTCGACCATGGTTGGGACATCGAGCGCGAGCAAGCATTCGAACGCCAGAAGAAGCTAGGCGTGATTCCGGAAGACGCCGTACTCACCCCTAGATCCGAAGAATTGCGTGCGTGGGACTCACTCGAACCCGAAGCTATGCGCGTCGCATCTCGACTCATGGAGGTGTATGCGGGATTTCTCGCGCATACAGATGAACAAGTCGGCCGAGTTTTTGAAGCGCTGCGTGAAGCAGAGGAGTTCGACAATACCCTCGTGCTCTACGTCGTTGGGGATAACGGTGCGAGCGGCGAGGGCGGTGCCGATTACGGAACCTGGAATGAGATGGGCAGAATTCAGGGCGTAGTGCAGACCCCGGACGAGCTTCTGGAACGCTACGACGAAATCGGCGGAACGACCTCCTATCCGCATTACGCCGCTGGATGGGGCTGGGCTACGAATACACCCTTCCAATGGGTCAAGCAGGTCGCCTCTCATCTGGGCGGGACGCGGAACCCGCTCGTTGTGAGCTGGCCCAAGAGGATTCGGAAGCGTGGGGGGGTGCGGAGTCAATTCGGCCACGTGAACGATGTGGTCCCGACGATTCTCGAAGCGGTCGGCATCGCGGCACCCGTCGAAGTGAACGGGGTGGCGCAGCGTCCTATGGACGGAACGAGTCTGCTCTACAGCTTTTCGGACGGGGACGCGGCGGAGAGACATAACACCCAGTACTTCGAGATCCTCGGAAATCGCGCGCTCTATCACGAAGGCTGGATGGCCTCGACGCGCAATCGTGCCCGAGTCCCTTGGGCGGGACTGGTATCAAAATCAACGCAGACGGGACCTGAAGTTTGGGAACTCTACGATTTGGGTGCTGACTACAGTCAGTCGCGCGACCTAGCAGCGGAGCATCCCGAGAAGCTCCGCCAAATGCAGAATCTGTTTTGGGCGGAAGCGGGACGACATCAAGTTTTGCCGATCAGCGGACGACCCTCGGGCGAATCGCCGATTCCAGGCCTCGGCGAGGACCTTGATGAAGGGACTTACTACACCGGAGCGGTGGGGTTGCACGAGTCTGCCGTTCCGGACCTTAAAAACCGCGACCACCGTATCACCGCTGAGATCGTCGTGCCTGAAGAGGGCGGCCAGGGCGTGCTTGCGACCCAGGGTGGGGTCGTGGCGGGATGGGCACTCTATGTGACTGGAGACGGTCGACCTGCCTATGTCTACAATTTATTTGGGAAGACATGGACGACGATCGTCGGGGATGAGCCTCTCGCGCCAGGAAAGAGACGGGTTGAGCTTCGCTTCGATTATGATGAAGCGGGTCGCGGGGACCGAATTTCTTACGGCAGAGGGGCGGTGCTTCGATTGCGTGTCGACGGTACAGAAGTCGCGACTGGGAAAATTCTGCAAAGTGTGCCGGGCTTTTTTTCGATCGATGAGACTTTCGACGTAGGTACAGATTCGGGTTCGCCGGCTGGCGACTACGCGCCACTCTTTGAATGGAATGGTCGTATTGAGCGCGTCATCCTAAAGGCCGCGAGTCGCTAACCAAAGAAAGCCATTGCTGATACGGAAACAGCGAGTCGAGCACAGCAGGGGTGTCACGACGACACATTTCTCAAGAATTTTCTAATTCTAATACCCTACGGGTATATGAACTAGGTGTTGAGCGGGCTCTACAGACTGGCTGATTTTGTGTGCACGAAGCTCCTTAGGCCTTTGTGCTTTAATCGCGGAAGCGCCCGCAAAGAGAGAAACTAAACCATGACCGAGAGCTCCGAAGAGCCGATCGCTTACGGGCACGAGGATGCGACCCATCGCGCGCTTGGTGGCGTCGAAGGAATTAGGCGGCTTGTCGAACTCTTTTATGAAGAGATGGATACCCTGCCCGAGGCGAAGCGTATCCGCGATCTTCACCCCTCGAATCTCGAAATGTCGATCGACAAGCTGGCGTGCTTCCTGAGCGGGTGGACGGGGGGACCTAAGCTTTACTCGGAAAAGTACGGCTCGATCAAAATTCCGATCTTTCACCAACATCTTCCCGTGGAAGAGGCGGAGCGAGATGCTTGGATGCTCTGCATGGAGGGTGCGCTTGCTCGAATGGACTACGCCAGCGAGCTTCAGTCCTACATGATGCGAGAGCTCTATGTGCCCGCTGATCGCATCCGCGTTGTCGTAGCGAATCGCCGCGCGGGTCGCGTCGAAGGCAAGAACGCCGGTGCGATTCAGATCAAGGCGAGGTAGCCATGATGAAGCTGCACGTTTTTGCGATTGCTCCGAACGGCGCGAAGGTCCGTCTTTATCTCGCAGAGAAGGCTCATGCGGGCTCAAAGATCGAGCTCGAAGAAATTACGGTCAACCTAGTAGAGGGACAACAAAAATCGCTTGCGTTTCTCGCTATGAATCCCTTCGGAAAGATTCCGGTTTTGGAACTCGATGACGGTCGCGTGATTTATGAATCCCTCGCGATCATCGAGTATCTAGAGGAGCTTTATCCGGAGACATCGCTTTGGGGACCGGACCCAGAGTCGCGGGGCTATGCACGTCAAATTGAGCGAATCGCCGACGCTCAAGGACTAATAGCGATTGCGCGAGAGATTCACTCGACAAACTCTCCGATCGGTTTGCCGGCGAATCCGGAAGTGGCGAAATACCACAGGCAGCTTTGGGAAACTGGTATGGGGCACTTGGAGGAAATGCTTCAGGACGGTCGTCCCTACTTAGCTGGCGAACGGGTGACCGTTGGCGACTGTACCCTTCAGGGTGCACTGCAGTTTGCGCGCTTTGCGGACCTGGATGTGTTGAAAAATTTTCCGCGCCTACGATCCTGGTGTGATCGGTTTCGCCAGCGCCCGACAGTCGAAGGCGTGATCTTCAGCTAGAGGAGTCGATAGGATTGAATCGCTTTCCGTTAGGTGAATGATCGATCAGAAGGAAATTTGATGCGCGCTGCGAAAATTGTTGATCGCCAGGTGGTTATTGAAGATGCGCCAAGTCCTCGAGGCGAAGGGGTGCTGGTGAGCGTACGGGCTTGTGGAATCTGTGGTTCAGACACAACCATGCTCGATATGGGGTACTCAGTATTCGGCATCCCAGGCCACGAAATTTCATGGGCCGGTTAGGCCCGACTGAACGAGGGTTTTGCAGATAGCCGGACGTACCTTGCCTCAGGTCAGCTTGCTAGGCCTCGACGCCGAACCGTTCAAGTCCGAATGCGCGAATAGCATTGCCTCGCATGAGTGCGTAGACCTCGGATTCCGAGAGCCCGGCATCCACACAAATTTGTGTTGCGATCTTCTCGGTGTCTGGGAAAGTCGAATCCGCATGGGGATAGTCGGTCTCGAAGGTGATTAGCTCCATCCCGATCCGGTCGCGATTCGCGAGTCCTGTTTCATCATCAAAGATGCAGCCTATAACTCTGTCTTTTAGGTAGGAGGTCGGACGTTCGGGGAGGTTCGAGCCGAATGAATTATCGACGCGTTCTTCCCAGAGCTTGTCCATTCGCTCCATCACATAGGGCATCCAGCCAACCTGGCCCTCGGAATAGGCGATCGTCAATTCGGGGAAGCGCGCGAGAGTCCCCGAGAAGACGTAGTCGATCAGCGAACCCATGGCGTTTTGAAACGTCAACGTGGAACTGACTATGAAGGGGGCGTCAGGCGTGGTGATCGGCATCTTGGATGATGAGCCGATATGCATGCAGACGGCGGTCTTCGTTTCTTCGCAGGCTCGAAAGAGTGGATCCCAGTAGCGCGTATGAATCGAGGGAAGGCCTAGGGGATGCGGATTCTCGGAGAAAGCGATGGCGTAGCTGCCTTTAGCGGCACAGCGATGCACTTCCTGCACGGCGAGTTCTACGTCCCAGAGTGGAACGATCGTGAGGGGAATTAGGCGTCCGCGTCCTTCTCCGGCGCACCATTCATCGATCATCCAGTCGTTGTAGGCCTGAACACACAAAAGCCCTAGATCTTTATCCTCTCGCTCCATGAATGTTTGTCCGCAGAAACGAGGCAGGGTGTTAGGGAAACAGATAGACACGTCGACATGATTCGCATCCATGTCGGCGAGGCGTTCCTTTTGCTTCCAACATCCCGGTCTGATTTCGTCGAAGGTCGTCGTAGCGAAGGCGAGGTCCCCCATGCCGACGGCTGCTGAGAGTCTGGAAAAGGGATAGACGAGGTCATCGTAGTACCAAATATCGGCCCAATTGCCGCTTGAATCGGGAATCCACTGCATACCTAATGGCCCGCCCATCTTGCCACGCTCACGAATGATGCGGGGGCCGCGGTCCTGATATTTGGCTGGCAGCCGGGCGCTCCAGAGATCCGGAGGCTCGACGACATGATCGTCAACAGAAATGATACGCGGGATCTTCATGCGGGTTTTCCTGCGAGTGAGGGTTCGAATATAGGGTCGTCTTATCGCGACACGAACTACGCGCGTCTACGTGATAAAAAATAGGTGTTAGTCATTTTCGTGAAACTCGCGACCTTCGACGGGCTTCATGGGCAAGTCGAAGAGCGCTGCTGTTGATTGACTCATAGCGTTGACCACGGCGACTCGGGGGATCGGCCAAAGTCCTTTTGCGGCGGCTTGATTCTCATCCCCCGGAACCCAGTTCGGACCTTTGCCCAGATGGTCAAACGCGCCTTGGGCCACAAGTGTTGGATCCATCGCATCTTCGAATTTAGATGCCTTCTGATCAAGCATAGTTTCCGTTCGCGTCGCACCTGCGAGCACGCCCATTACGTCGACGCCTTGAGGTGCAAGCTCGATCCATAGGCCTTCGGCGAAGCTCGTGTCAAATGCCTTCGTGGCGGCATAGGTGGCCTGTAGTCCATTACCGGCGAGGCAGGCCAGGGAGGACATAAAAATCATGCCACCACGCCCGCGTGTCCGAAGTCTCGTGCCGAAATGATGCGCGAGCAAAGTCGGGGCCCGGCAGCTGAGCTCAACGAGGAAATTCGCGTCCTCAACCGACTGATCAAGGAAGCCCGCGGCGTGTAGGCTCGAACCTGCATTGTGGACGAAGAGGCCGACATCGAGATCGTCTGTTGCGGAGGCGATCTGCGCAACCATGTCTTGGCTAGTGAGATCCGCTTGAATCGTTAGGGTTTCGACGGCGTACTCTGAGGCAATTCGGTTTGCCAGCTTCTCAAGTGGCTCAGCCCGCCTCGCAATAATGGCAACGTTCAAACCACGTGCTGCGGCGTCTTTTGCGAAAGCCCCACCGATGCCATCGGACCCGCCTGCTACGACCGCCCAGGCTCCGAACTGTTTAGCGAATGAGGTTCCGGAGTAGTGGGCAGGCATGGGGTGCTCCTTGGGATTTCGGAAGGCGATGAGACATATTCAGGGGCTGATGACCTAACCGGTCCGCTGTGCGCGTAAGGCCGCGATGCGTTCATCAAGTGGCGGGTGCGTCGAGAAGAGCGCGGCCATGCCGCCGCCCGCGATGCCAAAGGCTGCCATCCCGTCCGGGAGCTCCGCAGTTCCGCCCTTTAGGCGTTCGAGCGCTGCGATCATGTTTTCACTGCCGGCGTATAGTGCTCCGCCTGTATCGGCGCGGAACTCGCGTCGCCGCGAAAACCACGCGACGATGATGGAGGCGAGGACGCCTAGCAAGATTTGGGCAAGGATAGAGACGATCCAATAGCCCGGTCCATGACCACGTTCGGTCTTGAATATGAGGCGGTCAACTAAATGACCTATGACTCGGGAGAAGAAGACGACGAAGGTGTTCACGACACCTTGGATTAGCGTGAGGGTGATCATGTCGCCGTTTGCGATGTGGGCGATCTCATGGCCGATGACCGCATCGACTTCGTTGCGGCTCATGCTTTCGAGAAGGCCGCTCGAGACGGCGACGAGAGCTGCGTTGCGTCGCATTCCTGTCGCAAAGGCATTGGGACCGCTCGCCGGAAAGATGCAGACCTCAGGCATGCTGATGCCGGCGGCTTCGGAGTGCGCCCGCACTCGGCTTACGATCCACTGCGCTTCGGGGTCACGAGAATCCTCGATGTTTTGACAGCGCGTCGAACGCTTCGCCATGAACTTGGACATGGCGAGGGAAATGAAGGATCCCGTGAATCCGATAACGGCGGAGTAGGCCATCAGTCCCTGAAGGTCGAGATCGATTCCTTGTTCGTCGAGCACCCCGCCGATTCCGAAGACGGAAAAAACGACCGAGACCACAAGGACGACCGCGAGGTTCGTCAGAAGGAAGAGTAAGATCCGCATGGTTCCAAGGTTCCTTTTAAGGAGTGACAGGGCTTTGTAACGTCGAAGAAGCGCATTCGAAATATTTCCGAAGTTTAGGAGCCGTTCGGGTTCGCTTCCAGCGGCCGGGTTACGGTGTTTCGCACGCGAACTCAATTTCCGTGGTGGTGCAAATAGAAACGATGCGTGAGCGTCTCTTATCGCTCAGGTTCTTGTTCAGTCGCGCAGATTCGCCGCAGGCCGAACGGGTTCATTTCCGAGCATTCCGTCCGAGACGCTTCAGAGCGGACTGCGCAGCGTGATAGCCGCCTTGTCCGTGTACGCCTCCGCCTGGTGGCGTAGCGGCTGAGCATATGAAGAGCCTTGGGTTTGGCGTGGCGTACGGGTCGATTCGCGTCACCGGGCGATTGAAGAGCTGCAGCGCATCGGCGACGCCGCCGGTGATCGCGCCACCTTTGTAGTTCGGATTATGAGCTTCGAATTCGACCGTATTCATAGTATGTCTAGCCAAAATGAGGTCCCGGAAGCCTGGCGCGAATCGCTCGACTTGCGCTTCGATCGCTTCGGTTCGGTCGACCGTCGATCCATGGGGAACATGGCAGTAGGCGTACCCTGTATGTTTCCCTTCCGGCGCGCGCGTCGAATCAAACTGACTTTGTTGGCACAAGATGAGATAGGGCCGGTCGCTATGTTGACCGCGATACATGGCTCGTTCGGAGGCAGCGATTTCATCGAGTGTGCCGCCGACATGAACTGTGGAGGCTTCGAGGCAGTTCGGATCCCGCCAAGGGATCGGGCCATCGAGTGCCCAGTCGATCTTGAAGGCCCCGGGGCCGTAGCGATAGCGGCCGAGTCGGCGCCGATAGCCTGCGGGAAGAGCGTCACCGGCGATCGTCGAGAGCTGTTCAGGAGACGTATCGAAGATTACGACTGGGGCGTTAGGCAAAGCATCCAGACGGTCGACGCGGTTCCCTGTTTCGATCGTGCCGCCGAGGCTTTCGAAATATCGGCCGAGTGCGCGTGCGATCGATTGAGAGCCGCCGCGAGCGACCGGCCAATTCTCGACGTGGGCCGTGAGTAGGAATAGCGTTCCGAGAGCCGCGGTAAGTGGCTGACTCAGAGGTAGGACTGAATGCCCACCGCACCCGCCTAATAGGGCGCGCGCTCGTTCTTCTCGGAAGATGATCTTTGCGAGTCGATTGGCCGAGAATGCGGCGCGAAGACCGAAGCGCGCCATCTGAATCGGATGTTTGGGGATTCCGAGCGGCGCCATGGCGTCGGCGAGTAAACCATGCACGTCATGCATGAGTGGTTTAATGAGCCGGATATAGTTCCGTTCGTCCCTGCCGAGGCCTTCCGCTGTCCGCTCAAGCGATTTGTAGAGCATGATCGCATCCCCATCATCGAGGGGATGAGCGACGGAGGCTGGGGGCAGGACCCAATCGAGCCCGAATTCATCGAGCGGAAGTTGTCGATAGAACGGCGAGAGTATGCCCATAGGATGAACTGCAGAGCAGATATCGTGAACGAAGCCCGGAAGCGTGAGCTCCCCACTTCTCGTGCCTCCACCGATTTCATCAGCGGCTTCGACTATCCGAACGGATGCGCCATTTCGCGCGAGCTCGATTGCTGCGGCGAGGCCGTTGGGACCTGATCCAATGACGATCGCATCGGGTGTGTTGTCAGCCGTCGACATGTTGTTCTTCCTGAATTATTTAGCGACATGTGTCGCAGGTTGATGAAGACGAGCGAGCCTTCGTAGAGCGTGGACGCGGAACCATGCCCATTCGTTGCGGCTCGAGCCAAACGATAGAACGTATCTCTGCGATGGGCGCGAAGTGATCAGGCGCTAGCATCTGCCATCCCGTTGACCGAGGTCTCGATTGTCCCGAATTTCAGAATCAGATGAGCGAGCCAAAATTCCGGAGGCTGTTCTTGTTCGGCCCGTGTTTGGGGTCGGTTTAAGTCCCGGGACGTTGGCGGGCCAAATCGTGTCTGAACGCACGCTGTTCGTGTTTCTTCGCCATTTTGGATGCATTTTCTGCCGAGAGGCGATTGCAGATATCCGGGCTGCAAAGGAGGCAGACCCCGATTATCCCGACGTACTCTTCTTCTTCCAGGGGAGTGCCACGGAGGGGCGAGCGTTTTTGCGTCGCTATTGGCCGGAAGCTCGCGCGGTCGCCGACCCGGAGCTCGAATTGTACGATGCCTTTGGTGTCGGGCGTGCCACCTTACTCGAAGCGCTCGGCCCCCAAGTGCTTAAAGCGAATCGCAGGGCAAAGTCCAAGGGGCATTCAAGCGGACCTAGGTCCGGGGATATTTGGCGAATGCCCGGAATCTTCGCAGTAGAGAGTCTGCACATCGTCTGGTCTCACTCGCCATCTCATGCTGCGGATCACCCTGATTTTGCAGGGTTGCGCGACGTCTTCAGCCCCGCGACCTGAACGGACCCGAAGATATCTGAGCGTGCTGATAAACCGGGCGACGTGATTAGCTGACCTTCGGCGGCTCTTGGGGCAGCGCGCAAACCTTCGGCGCGCGACCGGTGAGGCGCAATCGATTATTTGCGAACCAGATGTAGGCCAGATCGAAGATCGTTCGGAACCCGGGCCAGCCAGCCGGCGCCGCGAGCCAACCGAGTCCGACCGCTCTATATAAATGGATGAATACATCCACTCCTTCGATAATTTCTCCGCTCGGAAGCTGGCCGTGGATTCTCGCTTCGATTGCAGCTTGTTCGAGTCCGTATATAGAAGCGTCGAAGTCTGTTGCAGAGAGATCGATAAGGTCCACCCGGCCGTTTTTACGATCGAGGCGCCTAATCAGCTGGATTTCGCGGGCGCAAAGTGGGCATTCGGCGTCATAGAAGACTCGGAAATCCCAATCATTATCGCTGTACGGCATCAGCACCTCCTTCCTAACAACAGCCGAGTTCGCGGCCCAATTCTAGTGCAGTCTTGGACTGGTGCAGGTCTTCTAGCGCACGTCGCTCGATCTGTCGGATGCGTTCTCGGCTGACCCCAATGCGATCTCCTATTTGCGCAAGCGACGCGGGTTCTTCGCCGTTAAGACCAAAACGGGCTCTAATGACCAACTTCGCACGGTCATCGAGGATGGGAAGCATTTCTTCCACTCGTCGGCCAATAGCTTCGTTGTCGAATTTTGCGTCGGGATCGGGGTCGGACTCCGCTGCAAAAGTGTCCTCGATTGTGAGGTTTTCGGTTCCGCCCACAATACTGTGACTCGAAATTTCGGGACTTAAGCTGCGTCTAAGATCATCTCCCAGTGAGTCGTCGAGCCCCATGATTTCGATCAGATCGAATGGGGTGGGTTCCGAGGAGGATGCAGTTCGATGCAACTCTTCAAGCCGTCGGAACGCTCGTTGCTGATCCTGAACCGGACTCGGGATTCGAATCGTTCGAGAGTCGTTTGCGACTGCTCGTACGAGTGCTTGTTCGATCCACCAGATGGCGTAGGTGGAAAACTTATATCCACGCCGGAAGTCAAACTTCTCCACGGCTCGGATCAGCCCAACATTGCCTTCTTGGATGAGATCGATAAATGCAACGCCTCGATTTCGGAAATCCTTGGCACAGACAACGACGAGCCGAAGATTATGCTGAATGAAGAGATTCTTCGAATCTGTCAGGCGAGCGAGTGCGTCGTTCGCGTCTCGAAGGTGAGGTTGGTCCTCTAGAGGCAAGCGTCCGCTGTGTCTCCGGCTGGAAACATTGAGCTCTTCCTGGATGGCGAGAAGAATCGGAAGAGAGATATCCGAAGCCAAAATCTCTTGGGCAAGCGCTTTACGCTGGCCTCCGGATTTACCTTGTCTGGCTGCCGAAAGTCGCCGTAGGAGAACTTCCACCCGTCCCATGGCTGCATCGACTCGTTCGTTGATGTTCTTCGTCGTTCCATCGCGGTGAAACTTCGAAAGGGCCCCGGTGACAAGTCCGCGAGCACGGCGGTCGTTCCAGCGCTCCATCAGTCGTTGCGCGACATCTGGAATTTGAGCGAGTGCCTCGCGCAGACTGGCTTCCGCACCTTCCATATTTACGAAGAGGCGGTTTTGCTCCTCCGTCTCAAGAACGGGAGTGTCGTAAATATCGTCGAGGTAGCTTTGGAGGATCTGCCGGTCTCTGGGCTCGAGGTGGGCGGCTTGCGCTTCCGTGGGGTTCTTGGCGAACATTTTTTCTGTCTCCGTGTTATCAGCTTGTCTAGACAATGATACATATATTTCGTCCTGTAAAGATAAAATCTGTACATTGTCTATGTATTGTCTAAGTAACTGAGTCCCCCGGGGACTTCTCGTTTTGTCCGGTCTAGATGGCCCAGGAGAACTTCACACTGATGAACGAGGCCCTAGAGTCGGCACCTCTAATAACCGCACTGGGAGGGCGATCGATGAGCGATGAGCAAGACGGACAAGAACGGTTTCCCGTCCGCCTAGCCGCTCGGCTCTCAGGGATCGCGGCAGAGAGGATTCGCTCCCGGGAGACGCGTCACCATGCTGCCGTCTCGCCCGCTCGAAGCTGCGGAGAAGGAAGGCAGTATTCAGCCGCCGATCTAAAGCGGCTCCGACTGCTCGGGAGAGCGGTTGCGTCTGGTCGTCGTATTGGAGACATCGCGACGCTGGATGATGCAGTATTGACGGACCTGTTAAGAGAAGGAACCGAGCACTATTGGGAGGCTGGGCTGATGCCGATCTCCTCCGAGCGTATGGCCACGGGAATTATTAGGTCTCTACTCCTTGATCGACTCGACTCAATCCGGAGTTCGGATGGCGTTGGACCTCGGATCATTTTCGCAACGCCGAGTGGTGAGCGCCGCGATCCGGGGCTTCTCGTCGCGAGCCCGGTCGTAGCAAGCAAAAGATCCGAGGTGGTATTCCGGGGTGCTGAAGTTCCCGTAGAAGACTTTAATCTCGCAGTGGAAGGAAGCCGAATAAACGTGTTTGATTTGGGGATAGTGACCGAAGATTCGATCGATGTAGCGGGCTGCTTTAGGAATGTTAAGCGAAGGCTCGACAAGCGAGCTGTTTTCGGGGGCGGGATACGAGGAAACGACTACGCGTCTACCCAGCAGCCATGGGTAAAGGGAGGAACATCATGAGGGTCGCGGTGATTGGCGCGGGAATAGCAGGCCTAAACGCCGCCCGACAACTCGAGGCTGCAGGGATGGAGGCCGTGCTATTCGAAAAGGCGCGCGGGGCCTCCGGGCGACTTTCAACGCGCCGTTCTGACTTCGGTGCATTCGACCACGGTGCCCAGTACTTCACGGCACGCGATGATGAATTCCGCAACCAGGTCGAAGCGTGGCTCGCCGAAGGGGTTGTGGAGAGGTGGAACGGTCGAATCGTTCGCCTCTCGGGAGGGGGAGAGTCAACTGAGGGATCGCCGATTGAGCGTTATGTTGGGAGTCCCGGTATGAGCGCGATTGCGCGCGACCTTCGCGGTGATCTCAATATATCGCTCGGGGTGCGTATCGAATCAGTGAAGCGGGTCGGGAATCGATGGACGCTGACTGCTCACGATGGATCTGAATTTCCTGATTTCGATTCACTTGTTATTGCCGTCCCTGCACCGCAGGCTGTCCCTTTTCTGTCTAGCGTTCCGGAGTTCGATCGCGAGGTGCGACTCGTGAACATGGCACCTTGTCACGCGGTGATGGTTCGATTCCAGAAATCCTATGATCCAGAATTCGACGCGGCCTTCGTTGATTCTGAGTCCTTGTCTTGGGTCGCGAGGAATAGCTCGAAGCCGGGGCGAGGACCGGAGGATTGTTGGGTACTGCATTCAACCGTTGAATGGAGCGCCTCGAATCTTGACGCGGATCCAAATGACGTGACGAAATCACTGCTTTTAGCGTTCCAAGAGGCCGTCGGAAGCACGCTCCCTCCGACTGATTTTTCCGCGATGCACCGATGGCTTTTGTCCCGCTCTTTGCACCCTTTACGATCGGGTCCGCTCTGGGATGCCGACCAAAGCTTGGGAGTGTGTGGCGATTGGACCATCGGCGATCGCGTCGAAGATGGATATATGAGCGGGTCTAGACTCGTGCGTCGAATCCTCGACGATAAGTGTGCCTCATGAGTCTTGTTCGCGGTCTGCATTGGTTCCGGAATGATCTCCGGCTTCGTGACAACACCACACTCTTGGCACTCGCTGATCGAGTAGATGAGTGGCTTCCCGTCTTTATTTTCGATCCCGGTTTCCTCGGCGACGACCCGGATCTGCCGAGAGTACGTTTTCTGAAGGATTGTGTTTCACGGCTCCGGGATGATTTGAGCAGCAGAGGCGTGGCTCTTTGCATTAGAGAGGGTGACCCGGCTGAAGTTCTTACGCGACTGGTCGACGAAACGCGATCTGAAATCGTATCGTTCGGCGCAGCGGATACTCCACTCGCCCGGCGCCGGGATGAAGCGGTCGCAGCTGCAATCAAAAAGGTTGGGGCGAGCACACTCGTGATCCGAGATCACACGGTCTTCGGTCCCGAGGAGATTCGAACGAAGCAGGACGGCGTTTATTCAGTCTATACGCCTTACAAAAACGCTTGGTGGGCCCGATGGTTCGAGGCGCCTCGTCATGCGGCTAAGCGCGTTCGTCTCCCGGCGATCGCTCTCGAGCTCAAATCCGACAATCTGCAGATTGCTCTCTCGTCTTCAACATCTTCGACATCGAAGGTTGGGCTCCCGGCAGGAGGTGAGATAGCGGCCGCTCGTCGACTGAAATCATTCCTCACGGATAGCATTTCGGACTATGAGGTGAGTCGCGACTTCCCCGCGGTTGACGGGACTTCGAGGTTGTCTCCGTATTTGAGATTTGGCGTCATATCGCCTCGAAGATGCTTCGACGAAGCACTCGCGTTAGGTGCAGCGCAGCCAGCTGCGATGGAGGGGGTTCGGAAATGGCTCGACGAGCTTGTCTGGCGTGAGTTCTACGCGATGGTGCTGGCGAATTCGCCACGGGTACTGACACAAAATTTCCGGCGTGAATACGATCATCTGGAATGGTCCGGGAGCGATGCCGAATTCGAAGCATGGCGTTTGGGGAAGACGGGGTACCCGATCGTTGATGCGGGTATGCGGCAACTCGCGCAGACAGGCTGGATGCACAATCGCGTTCGCATGATCGTTGCGAGCTTTCTTACGAAAGATCTTCTGATCGATTGGCGGAGAGGGGCTCGGCACTTCTTCGATTCGCTGGTCGATGGAGACCCAGCCTCGAATAGCGGTGGCTGGCAGTGGGCAGCATCGACGGGGACGGATAGCCAGCCCTATTTCCGGATTTTTAATCCGACGCTTCAGGGCCAGAAATGGGACCCTGAGGGTATTTACATTCGCCGGTTTATTCCTGAGCTTCGGGGGATTGAGACTCGCTTTATCCACGCGCCGTGGAAGGCGAAAGAGCCTCCGATCGACTACCCGAGCCCGATTGTAGATCATTCGATTCAACGCGAACGGGCGCTTGATGCATACCGTTCGGCACGTGCGAAGGGTGCATAGTTGCAGGATCTAGTGCGCGCCCCGATTTAGCGGACGAGTAGACCATTAATGATCTGTCAATTAGATCTACGCCAATAAATCTCGTACGCGTTCGCTTCGATAGGAAAAGATCCGGTTGAGTTGAGGACGAACGATCGGATGAACGAGCCCGCCAAATGGGGGAAGTGGCAGGGAGTAGTGGATCGAATCAGTGATTCTCGTTGTGCGCTCATCGATGGCTTGGAAACGATGCTCATGATGCCAAACCCGAAAGGGGCCGCTAATTTGACGATCGACGAAGCGTCGCCCTTCCTCCCACACCGAAATCTCGGTAAGCCACGAAAAGGGTATGCCGAAGAGGCTCAGACGATATTCGATAAGCGCCCCCGATCGCATTTCGATAGGCATAGGAGTGACGATACGGAACTTAAGTTCTGGTGGTGTGATCGCCTCAAGGTTCGATGCGTCAGCGAAGAACTCGAACACCTCATCGAGTGGCCTGAGGAGTGTTAGGTCTGTGGATATTTGATAGGTCATAGTGAGTCCCGTGGGCAGAATTTATTATTTCGTCCTCTAAACCTTAGGTTTCGAGATCACCGAGGCAATCCAACGCGAAAGAATTTCCCTACCGCGCAGCTTCTCGAACGAAGTTCTCCAAGAAACGGATCTTGATATGAATGAATCGAAGCCTGTGTGGCAACGCTGGCATGATCCCACCGAGCCGATTCGGATAGGCGTTTCCGCGTGTCTGCTCGGCGCGGAAGTCCGCTTTGACGGTGGTCACAAACGAGACCGCTACTTGACGGATGTGTTGGCAGGCGATGTCGAATGGCTCCCTGTTTGTCCCGAGTTGGAAATTGGTCTGGGGATTCCTCGCCCCGTGATTCAGCTTCGAGGGGGAACTTCGGGCGACCGATTCGTGCTTCGGGAAGCTGGAACTGACCTCTCGGCGCAAATGGGCGACTACAGCCAGTCCAGGGTTTCTGAGCTCAAAGCTATGGGGCTTGATGGGTTCATTTTCAAGAAGGGCTCTCCTTCTTGCGGTTTGGCTCGGGTTCGCGTGTACCCCGATGAAGGAGAGATGCCCCTTCGATCCGGCATCGGACATTTTTCTCGTCGTGTCGTCAATGAGTTCCCTGGACTTCCAGTCGAAGAGGAGGGGAGGCTGAATGACGCGGGGCTTAGAGAGCAGTTTATTGAAGCGATCTTTTGTCACAATCGTTGGCGGGTCTTTGAACGGCGCGGGCTGACTCGCTCTGGCCTCGTCGCATTTCATGAAGCCCACAAAATGTTGATTCTGTCGCACGATGAACCCATCTACCGAAAATTAGGTCGCATCGTCGCGAGCTTCGGGCGCGAAGACGATGCGGAGATCTTTTCTCGTTATCAGGAAGGCTTCGTCGCTGCTTTTAACCGACCCACGGCCCGAAAACGACACATCAATGTGCTGGAACACTTGTTCGGACACTTGAAGCGGATGATAGGTCCAGCTGAGAAGAAACAGATCGGCCTTGCGATCGATGACTATCGGGCCGGACGAGTTCCTCTGGTCGTTCCTATCTCGATTCTACGCTTTCTCGTTGAATCGAAAGAAGTCGAATATGTGCAGGGGCAACTTTACTTGGAGCCGCATCCACGAGAGATGATGTTGCGAAATCACGCATAACACTGTCCTGCCTTCCAAGTGCAGCGGATGGCGCTGGATGACGCTCTGATTTGCCTACCGACTGCGACTATCGACTGGTGGTAGGGGGACGCGAACGACTCTTGGTCGATAAAGATCTGATCGATGAGTGAGCTCTTCGAGGACCATATATTCTTCTTCTGATGATCGAGCATATAGATTACAGACATAGGTGATGATGAGTTCACCTGTCTTCGAGTATTGAGAGTGGGCTTTGGCCGCATAGCAGAAGGTGTTAGTGGCAGTCGTGTCTAGGCCACTGGGCTGCAGCTCAGGGATTTGGAGCAGGGGGCGTGCAGTTGACCACGGTCCCTCGAGTTTATCCGACTCGCGAAAACGGATGAGTCCGTGCTCACTGGGGTCGCTCTCAGTATGGGAAGGACTCGCTTCTACGGCGATCCATCGATTGCGGCCTGAGTTCCAATGAACGCTCATTTCCGTTGCGTCCGATGGGATGACGATCGCTGCTGATTGTGTGCGGAGGCCCTGTTTCCATGACCCGTTTACTTCGAAGGTTTCGATCCGTTCGGACAACACATTTTCAGAGTCCGACAGCGCTTCGAGTGGCAGACGGATTAGTCCGCGCGGTGCGTGCCCGTCATCACGGTCGAAGAATGCGAATGCATAGACGTGCTCACCTAGGACCGCGAAAGCCGTGCCCGGGAAAAACACTGGATCTTCGGACAGCATTGAGATTCGGACACGCCAGTTCTGGGGCGAGTCATTCGGGTTTTCTATGCGTGCTAGGTCCGTTCCTATGATGCGGAACGGCAAAGAAAATGGGCCGCGCGGCTCGCTGTGTGTAACGCGGAGAAGGCCAACAAATAAGGTGCCATTGACAACGAAGCCGTCCATAGGCCAGTAGTAGGGCGGTCTCCCCGTTTTCTCGCGAGCTTCTGTTGCCCAGCTGGATTCAGGATTTGGCTGGAAGAACGCCCCTTCAGTTGCTTCGTCTTGAGATTTCCAGAACGTTTCTAGTGACCAATCCCCGTTTGCAGCACATCGAGAGATACCAATCGAATTGTGAACGTAGGGGTATGCCCTCCGCCCCGGCTGATCCGCTCGTTCGATGAACGTATCGCCGAATAGCCAGACGCTTCGACTGCGGCTTTTGGAGGCGGATGACTGAGGAAGAGGAACTGAGTACGCCGCATCGCCACCGTACCAGCCGTTCTGATCGGGGAAGTGAACCTGGCACGCGCGGGATCTGAGGGGCGACGAGGGAGGCGAAGAGAGAGGGTCTTTTTGGGTCGTCGTCGAATCGGTCGGCCGCGTGCTGTGCGCAAAGCATCCAGTCAATATTCCGGTGATCACCAAAAGGATCGCGGCCATAACGGGCGGGTGTTCGAGGGGTCTTGATCGGAGCATGACGAGATCGTAGTCGCTTCTTGGAGCGACTCGCGATTTGGCTAGATACTTTGGGATGAGAAAGGGAAGGATCGCGATGGAGTGCACTTCGCATGAACCTCCTCAGATCGGCGCTCCTCGCTGCGTGCAAAAGATGCGGTGCCTATCGATGCATCCAGAAGCGTTAGGAACTTCGCTCGCCGCATTTCTCGAGGATGTCTCGAGTGTCTGGGCCAACTAGCGGGCGTGCTGGCATCGGTCGTGGACCATAACTGGGGCGGCATGGGTGAGTAGATGCTAGGCGCTGTGACGTTTTCCTACGTAGAGCCCGACGAGACGCGCGACGAAAATCGTCAAGTAGAGCTGACCTATGAGCGCTTCGGCCACAACAAACATTTGCGCAATGTCAGATTTTGGCGTGATGTCCCCGTAGCCTAGGGTTGTGAGCGTGACGAAGCTAAGATAGAGCAGGCGTGTCGAGTGAAGACTTGGATCAGCCTCTGAGCGCGCAATGGCTTCTCCGGCGTCGATAAATGTGCCAGGCTGGAGCTCAGTGAGCAGGACAAAGACCATCGTAAAGCACAGGCCGAAGAGGAGATAAACACAGATTCCACCGACGATGGTGTCGTTCGAGACCTCCTCGGTCTGGATCAGACTATTCAGCATGACAAGCGTCGTGAAAGAGAGAAGGCCGAGCGCCAGGACGTCTGAGGCAACTCGCGCAGCCGAGGAATTTGTAAGCTCCGCAACGAGAATGACGGCGACCGCTGCGACGCCCACGACTCCAGCGACTGTAAAAATCCACCGCTGGTGGCTGTTCACGACGATCGCCGAAACCAACACGAGCGTGAGCAAGATTGTGAACCGCGGAGTCGAGCCCGAGAACATTTGGCCGATTGGAAGCGCCACGAGCAGGAGAATTAGTGAGGTTAGGAGGGTGCCATGGCGTCCGAGCGCACCGGTCCCTTCGTCACGGTGGGCGATCGTTCGGAGCCAACTCATCATGTCGGTAAGATAGGGAACCCTCGGGCTTAGGCTAGTTTTCGGTAGGCCGAGACGATGGGTTCGAGTTCTGTGGGCGTGGCGCCGTGCATGATGACGCCGTCACACCCGAGGTCGAGCTGGTGTCGGATCGAATCGACGCATCGATCGGGGGAGCCCGTTGCCGAGTAGGACAGCCATTCGTCGGGAATCAGCGTGGAGATATGTTCGAGTTCGCTTTGGCTCGCGGCGGTATCGATGCCGCCGCGAAAGTTAGACACGAGTTCGTCGGCGCGGAAGCGTTCGAGGACGCTCTTGTCCCAGCCATTAGTGTCGACCAGGAGATCGCCGTAGCCTTGAAGGTATGTGGCGAGACGCCCCACGCTTTTCATGAGTTGCTTCTCTTCGGAAAGGTGGTCGCCGATCGTTGCGAAGCACGACCAGACTTTGACGTCATCGGGGTTTCGGCCAGCTTCGAGAGCCGCCCGCTTTACGGTCTTGACCGCATTCTCAGTCGTTTCGTCGCTGAAATAAGTGTG
>Ga0115569_10001413_pt1 | contig 18548 bp, 16 predicted proteins | sample COGITO_mtgs_1205_2_FD_87295 | JGI IMG/M metagenome (GOLD analysis project Ga0115569, IMG submission 87295) | Pelagic marine microbial communities from North Sea - COGITO_mtgs_120503 | ecosystem: Environmental > Aquatic > Marine > Epipelagic | place: Germany:Helgoland, sampling site Kabeltonne... | reverse complement strand
TTGCCTTGATTTCGGGTGGCGCTCGCGGCATGGGCGCGGCAGAGGCTCGACTCTTTGTTGCGGAAGGGGGGCGCGTCGTGATTGGCGATGTCCTCGACGACGAAGGGAAGGAAACGGCGGCGGCGATCGGTGATTCGGCGCATTATGTGCATCTCGATGTGACACAAGAATCCGATTGGCAATCTGTCGTGGCGGAGACAGAGGCTCGTTTCGGTCGCCTCGACGTTCTCGTGAATAACGCCGGCGTACTTCGGTTCGGGCTGCTTGAAGACACGGAGCTCGCCGACTACGAATTCGTGATTCGGATTAACCAGATCGGCGTCTTTCTCGGGATGAAGAGCGTCGTTGCCGCGATGCGGCGCGCGGGTGGCGGTTCGATCGTCAATATTTCTTCGATGGCTGGCCTGCGCGGAATTGGCGGAGCGCTCGCCTACACCGCAAGCAAATTCGCTGTGCGCGGGATGACTAAGGTCGCGGCGATCGAGTTGGGTTCTTCGAATATTCGCGTGAACTCCGTGCATCCAGGAGGCGTCGAGACGCCGATGGTCGCATCCATGGAGGCCGGAGATCAGGAAGCGGAGGCCAGCGAGGGGAATTTTACGTTTCCGCTCGCACGTATCGGCCAGCCCGAGGAAGTCGCGCAGCTCGTGCTATTCCTCGCTTCGGAGAAAAGCTCCTACTCGACGGGAGCTGAGTTTCTGGTCGACGGTGGAGATATGGCGGGTGATATGCCTGAGGCATTCCGGTCAGCAATCGAAGCTCGGAACGTATAGGCGACTCAATCGCGGATGCTTCTGACGTTTCATGGGAAATCGTAATTCCCGACCTATAACCATCCCGTGCCCGACCGCTGCAGCGTTCCTCTCTCCGTTGGGTGCTCGCGAGATCTTTGACGCGATCTCCGCGAACTTTGGACGGCTGTCGCCCGGCGGTTCTTTGATCGTCGATCTCTCGAACAACTAGGAGCAGGTGATTGCGAACCCAGTTCCGGAGCTGAGTGCCGCGCTGGTCTTCGGATTGGGAAAGGGGCTCGTCGGGAGCTTGACCTGGGCGCGCTTGAAAGCTGAGCCCGCAGCCCGGCGCTTGGCTTAAAAACAGAAAGCGCCGGGAGCCATGATGGCTTCCGGCGCTTTTTTGGGCCAATACCCGAGTCTTGAGGCGCGGCCTAAGCCTTCCCGCGCACCTCATCCAACGAAGGCCCCACGCGATCTGCAACCTTATTCAGGGCTTCGACGTCAAAGCCAAAGACCTCAGCGGCGTTCAGGCCGAGGATGTCGCGAACCTCGTCGTCGCTCTCAACTTGGCCAAAGGTCGCATTGAGCGATTCCATTGTGTGCGGCCACGTGCCTTCAAGGTGGGGGTAGTCGGAGCCCCACATGAGTTTGTCGACGCCGATTTCGTAGCGGAGTGCGCAGTCTCGGGGTGAGAGCATCGACGCGCCAAAGAAGACCTGCCGCTTGTAGTAGTCCGAGGGCCGCATGGAGAGGCCTTGGCCGAAATACTTGAACAGTGGCGAGTCGTAGTGCATGTCGAACTGTTCGAGCTTATCGAGGATCCAGCGTGAACCCTGCTCGGTCATGATGAGCTTGAGGTTCGGGTAGCGCTCGAACACTCCTGCCCAGATGAAGCACGTAAAGGGTCTATTTGCGTACCACGAGACTTCATTGACAAACATGGCCGTCGCGGCGGGGCCGTCACCGTAGTCTGGGCTCCAGCCGGAATGCGTGTGGATCGGCATGCCGAGATCTTCGCACGTGGCCCAGAGCGGCTCGTAGCGTTCGTCATGGTAATAGGGATTGTCGCCGGTTCCAGCGGGAATCATCACGCCGCCCCAGAGCCCCATCTCTTTAGCCGCGATCGTGTCCTTCACGGCAACATCGATGTCGTCGACGGTGATCATGGCAACGCCGGCATGACGACCGGGATTCTCGTTGCACATGTCGGCGAGCCAGCGGTTGTAGGCGCGCTGTCCTTCAAGGTTTTCCGTTAGGTCGACCTTCGTGCGGTATTGCAGAAGGCCTCCGCCGAAGGGAGCTTGTTGCGGAAAAATGATTTCGCCCGCTATGCCGTCGCTTTCGAGTTGCAGGACTCGCATAGCGGGATCCCATTCGCCTTCAATCGCGCGAAGGACCGACTCGTCCTTGTTGCGCGCGTCCTCGGCTTCTTGGTCATAGAAGGTTCCGACGCGCGCTTCCATTTCGGCATCATGCGCCGCTTGCCAATCGTCATAGCGAGATCGGAGTCTCTCGGGGAGGTACTCGCGATAGGTCGCGGGCTGCGCGCCGGCGTGGCAGTCGGCGCTGATGATCATGACGGTGTCGTCGGGGGTACGTTCGTTGGGCATGGCGTGGCTCCTCTATCTAAGTGGAAACGCTAGCGCTTTCGATGGGGGTGATAAGAAGGGTGAAAAATTACTTTACGCGCTGCTTTACCCAGTGGGCTGCGCGCTGCATCGCTTCCGTGGCTTCGGGGAATGCGCCGCAAAGGCCAACGAAGCCGTGCACCATTTCGGCGGCGACATCGACGACGACAGAGACACCTTCTTTGCTGGCGCGGAGCGCGAGTCGCGTTGAATCGTCCGAGGTCGTGTCGATCTGTCCCACGGACATGTACATAGGAGGCAGGCCCGCGAGCTTCGTGTGAAAGGGGGATATGCCTGGATCCTTAAGGTCGCCGTTCGGCCCTGCGTAGTCTTTGTATCGCGCGCGGATCCACGCGGCAGTGACGAAGGGATCATTGCCGCGCGGGTTTATGGCTGCGTCGCCTGTCTGCTCCGCATCGAGCCAGGGCGTGAGTCCGACGAGTCCGGCGGGCAGTGGATCGCCGGCATCTCGCATTGCCGCAATCGCCGACAGCGCAATCCCGCCACCACACGAGTCACCGACTAACACGATGCGATCAGCATGAATGCCTTGCGCGAGCAGAGCACGATAGGCCGTCATCGTGTCGAGCATCGCTTGGGGGTAGGGCGCTTCGTCTGCCCATGTCCATTGGAAGCAAACGACCTTCGCTTCCATGTGGCGCGAGAGATGTTCGCCGTAGTCCAGGTAGTGGTCGATGATGGTGGAAACGAAGGCTCCGCCGTGGACGTGCATGACGATGCGATCGGAGTCCGCGTTCTCGCTCGTGTAGATCCATTTCGCGTCGATGCCGTCTAGGTCTGCGGATTCGACAACAGTTCCCGGGCTCGCGGAGTTCGGATGGATGGCGTGCATCTTTTCGCGGACCACATCGACGGGATCGAGAGGGTCGACATTGCCGCCGGGAATCGCTGCCATCAATTGTTCGTATTTGATGCTCGCCATGCTCGTGCTCCTTTTAGACGGGGGAAGGTCTGCGCCGAAGTGCGAGTATATATCTGTTTTGGGCTTGCAGTGTGCCATTCGACCGGCTCGATCGGAGGCCGATCGGGTCACGAAATGAGGCAATCTGGCTGATTGCCGAACGACCATTCGGAAGGTTAGCCTCTAAGGCTCCGGCGACCGGGCCGGAGCCCTATTCGAGAGACCGCAAGACACGGAGATAAGAGCAATGGCCGCTGCCCCCGATACTACGACCGAATCCGTTTTCGATCGCTGCAAGCCCATCGACGTCGATACCCACATCACTGAACCGCCGGACGTCTGGACGTCCCGCATCTCAAAGAAGTGGGGCGACAAAGTTCCGCATATCCAGCAGCGAGATGGCCGGGACCTTTGGTGCATCGGCGATCAGATGATTGGCGGGCCGGGCTTCACGACCGCGGCCGGCTTCGACGGTTCCTATCCCGAGTCCCGCATGGGCTATGCCGATAGCCCCCCGAGTTCCTACGATGCGAAGGAACGCCTCAAGTACATGGACGAAGAGGGAATCTGGGCCGCAGTGCTTTACCCGAACGTCGGCGGCTTTGGGTCGGGCGGCTTCCTCAAGCTTGAAGAACCCGAACTCATGCTCGAATGCGTTCGTGCCTACAACGACTTCCTCGTCGAGTGGTGCTCCGAAGACGCGGACCGATTAGTCCCGGTTGCGGCGATGCCGTTCTGGAGCGTCGAAGAGTCTGTTAAGGAGGTCTACCGGGCCGCCGAGATGGGACACAAGTCGATCCTTGCTTGTTCTGATCCAGCGGCCTTCGGTGAACCGCGGCTCGCGCATGCGCACTGGGATCCCTTCTGGTCCGCGGTTCAGGAGACCGGTCTTCCGATCAGCTTCCACATCGGAGCGGGTGACCTTTCGGATATTGTTTCCGATCCCTGCGAACTCGGCCCCCGAGCGGCGTTCTCCCGGGTGTCCTCCACTATATTCATGCAGAACATGAGCTCCATCGCCGACCTAATCTTCGGCGGCGTTTGTCATCGCTTCCCGGACCTGGACCTCGTCTCCGTGGAGAGTGGCGTGGGGTGGTTGCCGGCATTCCTTGAAGCAGCCGACTGGCAGTGGTCGAATGGGCAGGTCACAAAGGACCACCCGGAATATGACTTGCTTCCGAGCGAGTATTTCAGGCGCCAGATCTACGCGTGCTTCTGGTTCGAGAACGAGGCTCTGCGATCGACGATTGATCTCGTCGCGGACAACCTTTGCTGGGAGACGGATTTCCCGCACCCGACCTGCATGCATCCTGGGCCGGTCAATGGCCTGGCTCAGCATCCCCGTGACTACGTGAATCGTGTCATGGGCGATCTCGACGAGACCAAGGTTGAGAAGGTTCTGCACAGTAATGCGGCGAAGCTCTACGGCCTTGATTGATCACGCGTCGCTTCCGCCCTTGGCTCGAAACTAATGGGCTCACCTGCCGATTTTGAGAGACTGCGAGGGAATCATCCCCTCGCAGTCTATCTCGATCTGAAGAGCCCCTACGCCTATTTTGCGGTCGAGCCGACGCGGGCGATGGCTGCGAAGCTGGGCGTCCCGATCGACTGGCGACCCTTTACGCTCGATATTCCGAGCTATCTCGGTTCCGCAAAATTGGATAAGGGCGGCAAGAAGGTCGAGAAAGCCGCACGCAGCCCGGAGCAATGGAGCGGCGTGAAATATGCCTATATGGATGCTAGGCGGTACGCCAACCTAATTATTCGGCTGTTCCCCCGAAACTAGGAAAAGGAGGCCTACAGGATGAGCCGGTTTTCGTTCGGAATGCCGTTCGGTTGGTTCGTGGTTGCATGGAGTGCCGAGCTTCCGCCCGGTGCTGTGGCGAAACGAAACTTTTTCGACCGCGAGCTGGTTCTCTTTCGTGGGGAGACGGGCGAAGCGCATGTGTTAGGTGCCTACTGCCCGCATTTAGGGGCACACCTCGGCGTCGGCGGCACGGTCGAAGGCGACTCTCTGCGCTGTCCCTTTCACGGTTGGCGTTTCTCGGGGCAGGGCGATTGCCTCGAGATTCCATACGCAAAACGAATTCCACCTAACGCCAAGGCTAATGCGCTGCCGAGTGCCGAATCCGGGGGCGTGATCTGGGCGTGGCATCATCCCGACGGTGCGGCACCGAGTTTTGATCCGCCCGAGGTCGCAGAATTTGGCGCGGAGGGCTGGACGGCCGATTGGACTAAATACGAGTGGACCGTGGCGACGCATCCTCAAGAGGTGACTGAGAACAGCGTTGATTGGCCGCATTTTCACGAAGTACATCTCATGTCCCCGCCGCCGGAGCGCAAGGTCGAGTTTAAAGGCCACGAAATTCTTTGGGAAGCGGCGACGAAGAAAAACGTCACGACGTTAGATGGCGCCGAAGATGAAATTCGCGTCATTGGCCGGAACCCGGGACTTGGGTGCAGCTACGTCCGGTACACCGGAATGGGCGAGTCGGTCATCGTGATGGGAATGACACCGATCGATTCCGAATCCATTCGCATGTTCTTCGGCGTGATTGGAAACAAGGCAGGGCGCACCGACGAAGAGATGGCTGCATTCCATCAGTCCTATGCGGATGATATGGCCGTCGCGGTCCAGCAGGATTTTCCCATCTGGGAAAACAAGATCTACCGGGCGCAGCCGAAGCTTTGCGACGGTGACGGGCCGGTCGGAGACTTCCGTCGCTGGGCGACGCAGTTTTACGTCACGACGGAATAGCAGCCAACTCTCAACTCTGTGCAGCGGCCCCGGGCGTCGCCGTGCCGTAGTCGCTGAAGCGCTTCGGCTGGTGTGCCGCCTGCACCGACTACACCCGCTAGACCGGGTTGATTTTCGGCGTCTCGATCAGCTCGAGCATGGTGCCGTCGGGGTCGCGAAAGAACACCGCATTCAGTCCATCGATCATGGGTAGATCCGGCCCCATCTCAAGCCAACACGCGCCGGAATGTTCGACGCCGAGTCGGTCGAGCTCTGCGCAAGACGCTTCGGCGTTGCTGACTTGGAAGGCCATGCGAAAGGGCCCTAGGTGGTTGGCTTTAATAAGAGGCGTTCCGGTCGGTTTGGGCGTCGTCCACTCCAAGAGATCGAGGATGAATGCTCCGGGGTCTCCTTTGACCGCTAGGAAGTCGGCGCGGTAGGCGACTTCGCCGTCGAGATCGAAGCCAGCACCGCTCGCAAGCGGGGGTTCGGCGCGGGGGGCGATCGGTTTCACGCCTAATACGCGCTGATACCATGCGCTCGACGCATCCAGGTCGCTGCAATTAATATTGATATGCGACATGCGGACGGGGCCGGGAGTGCGGCGCTCGATGAATTCGATGCACGTGCCATCAGGATCGTCGCAGCAGAAGAAGCGGACGTCTTGGCCTTCGAGGACAGGAACGGAAACGACTTCGCTGCGCGTGCGAACGCCGGCTTTTGTCAGCTTCGCATGCAGCCCATCTAAGTCGTCGTGGGCAAGGCAGACGCGCATGAAACCCAAGTGATTGGCTTCCGGATGAGGTCGACCGACGGGGCGGGGCGCATGCCACTCGAGGAGATCGATAGCGGGTCCTGCGTGTCCGCGATCATCATGAAGCAGGTAGGCATCCCAGACGACCTGCCCGGGAAGACCAAAGCCTGCGCCTTCCTGAGGGTGAGGCTTCGTGTGAGACTGCGGGGCCAACCCAACGAGGTCTCGATAGAACGCCATTGAGCGCTCGAGGTCGGAACAGTTGACGTTGATGTGGGTGACAGCCTGTAGATCAAGCGCCATGACTACTGATCCCGTCCGCGCTCGATGATCGCGGCGCGCCGCTCGCCGATCTTGGCACTGTCGATCTGCTTAGAAGATTCGATTCCGGTTTCGAGTTCATATGCCATAGCGTCTTCAAAATGCATCGTATAGCCAGTGTCGATCATGGTCTTCACCTGCTCCATGACGCCGGGCACGCAGCTGCAGATGTCGAGAGCGAGGGCTTTCGCTTCCTGCAAAAGAGTCTCTGCTTCACACACGCGATTCGCGAGACCCCATTCGTACGCAAGCTCCGCAGTCAGAGCGTTGCCCGAGAGGCTCACTTCCTTGGCGCGGTTGATGCCTATGATGCGGGGGAGTCGCTGTGAGAGACCCCAGCCCGGGACGATTCCCACACGCGCATGGGTGTCGAGGAACTTGGCGCCCTTGGCCACGAAGATGATGTCGCAGGCGAGAGCCATCTCGAAGCCTGCTGTGGCAGCGGCACCATTTACTGCAGCGATGACCGGGCCTGAAAAGTTCTCGAATCCCGCGCGCATGGCATCTTGGCCCGCAACCGAAAGTTCGTAGCCGGTCTGGCCCTCGCTCCCGCCGCCTATCTCTTTGAGATCCATGCCCGCGCAGAACGCTCGCCCTGCACCAGTCAAAACAACCGCACGAATCTCCGGGTCCGCTTCGAGCTCAGCCAGGGCGTCGCCTAATGCGATGCGTAGCTCGGCATTCAGCGCGTTCATTTGATTGGGGCGATTAAGAGTGACCGTTGCGACGGCCGTTTCACGCTCGACGAGTAGGACGGGATCGGACATGGAGGCTCCAGTTTGGTGCAATGTGCAAAAAAAGGGGAGGCGTCTCGCCGGTCCGCGATCGCACCCGGCGTACAAGACTCCGAATGCATGCTAGGCGTCGTGGGCGTTCACTTGGATACCACCTTCGACGCCGAGGATCTGACCGGTGACGAAAGAGGATCGATCAGAACACAGATAGGTCACCGCGTCGGCGATCTCGTCGGGCCGGCCGAATCGGCGCATGGCATGTACGGCCTCCGTCGATTCTCGGATTTCCGGGAAGGCTTCTAGGTACGAGGCCATCCCAGGCGTTTCGATGCCGCCTGGGGCGACGGAGTTAACGCGGATACCGCGGGTCGCGTATTCGGCTGCGGCTGTCTTGGTGAGGGCGATGACGCCGCCCTTGCTCGCCGCGTAGGCCGCCTGGGTGACTTGTCCGCGAATGCCTGAGACCGACGAGATGTTAACGATCGAGCCGCCGCCTGCATCGAGCATGGCCGGCACTTCGTATTTCAAACAGAGCCAGACGCCTGTGAGGGAAACGGCGAGGCAGCGATCCCAGCGCTCTCGGTCCAGTTCGTGGGTTGCATGGAAGCCGCCGCCCAAGGCCGCGTTGTTCGAGGCGCAGTGAAGTGCTCCGAATCGGTCGACGACAGCATCGACCATCTGCCGAACCGAGTCTTCATCCGAAACATCAGCCGCGATAGAGAGCGCCTCGAAACCTTCAGCTTCGATCGAGGCGACGGTCTCTTGTGCGCTCGCTTCATTCCAGTCGGCGACTGCGACGTGCGCACCTTCGCGAGCGAAAACTTCGGCTGTCACCCTGCCAATGCCAGACCCTCCGCCCGTCACGAGGGCAACCTTACCGTCGAGGAGTCCCACTAGTTTTCCTCCGCTGCCCGTGGGCGATCTTTGCGCGGCGGGGGCCATCCGGGAATAAGTCCATGATCGCGAACGAAGCGGGGCGCGTGGAAAGTCTCGCCACTTCGCGCGATGGCTTCCTCGTTAGTGAGGAGCCAGATAAGCATTTGCGCAGGAACTTCGACAGGGGCGGCATGAGCGATGTGCTGTTTGTAGATAGGGTCGTCCTTGCCATATTTCGCGAGCTGGGCCTCTGTCGGCACGTAGCCGGGGTCGATGTTGTACGCGCGGATGCCATGCTCGATGAATTCGACATGGATGAATCCGGCCATGCGATGAAAGGCACTCTTGCTCGCTCCATAGGCGAAGCCCCATCCCCCTTCGCTTGTTTTATTAGGCGGATCGTGTTGGCCAGCGTTCGAGGTCATATTCACGACGACGCCGGTCTTGCGCTCGACCATGTTCGCCAGAACTTTGCGTGTGAGATAGAGCTGGTTGAAAAAATTGCCTTCGAAGACGAGGGCGAGCTTATCTTCGGGCACGTCCATGAACGGATCCATGACGCCGGCGCCTTGGTAGATTCCGTTGTTGTAAAGGACGTCGATTGCGCCCCAGTCCTTGAGTGTCTGGTCGACGGCTGCATCGATGCTTTCGCGATCGAGTAGGTCGAGACGTAGTGGAAGCGCACGCTGGCCACGTTCTTCGACCAGCGCAGCGGTTTCCTCGAGGCTTCCGGGAAGGGCGGTTTCCGTGCCGGCATCAGCGCTCGAGGCGTTGTAGTCGTGCTTTTGTCCCGGCTTGCGCGTGCGAGCTGTAACTACGACGTCGTAGCCCGCTTCGGCGAGTGCGAGTGCGCCGGCTTTACCGATTCCGCGGCTTGCGCCGGTGATGAAGGCTATGGGAGAAGAAGGCATTGAAATGCTCCTGTCATACGCACGGGCTAAAGGGACCCTCGAGTCTCGCGAATTCCGACTTGTTGCGCCGCCCTTGATTTTGGATTCATGTGAGCGGGTCGGTTGGTATTTGGAGTGCCTGGTGGGTTGCTCCGTGACGCAAGCCTGCGAGACTCCGCGCATGCAATGCGCCTTGGGGCGCGTGGAAACGAGGCTTGGATGTCGAGAGTTCGATATGCAAAAGGCGAAGAAGATCTCGCAATCACCAATGCAAGCGTGCAAGAGGCACGGGATGGCTTTGCGGTTGAGTCGTCGGAGCGAGTCAGGGTGATTCGTTGCGTGTACGAGACCGACGCGGAAGCGGTCCGTGCGATCGTCCCCAAGCCTCTTGAGCTACTCGCACAGCCCGAAGTTGAAGTTAGAATCGAGAGCAGGCTAATCCCAGGGGAGTCCGACGAGGCCGTGGAGCTTCGAACGGCCAGCTTTTCGATTCGCATCGCATACGATGATCGTCCCGGTTTGTATCCGATTACTACTTCCGTCTCTTGTGAGTCGGCCATGCGGATCGGGCGAGAACGTTACGGGGAGCCTATGAAACTCGCCGCGATTCACTACGACGCGTCCTCTGCGGGCGTCACTATCGAAGTCGAGCGGCGGGGCATCTCTTTTCTGCGCGCGACGGGGCGGCCGGTCGAAGAGCTTCCCTCTTGTGAAGAGGATGTCGTTTCGTATTGCTTCAAAGCCTTTCCGAGCTGCGGGGATGCGAAGGCATTCGACCAGGACCCACAGTTGATTCGTGTTGAGGATGGCTTCCGTTTTGAACGTGCCTTTCGGCTCGAGGGTGGGCTTGAATTGTGGGAGTCCGCTTTTGACCCCGTAGCCGATTTGCCGATTCGGAAGCAGGTGATTTTTGAGTGGGCTGAAGGCGTACGCGAACGTCATGCTCGAGTGCTGCGGCCCGTGCCGGAAGAATGGCTGCTGCCCTTCTTCCATCAGCGATTCGATGAGCCGAATATTCTCGGTTCTGAAGTTTGAATAGGTGTTTAGTGTGGCTCGCAGTTTATGGAGCGCACATAGATAGGAGTGAGTGAATGAAGCTCGAAGGACGTGTCGCACTTGTAACGGGCGCCGGCTCAGGCCTGGGCCGTGAGATTTCCTGTCGTCTCGCTCGGGAAGGCGCACGAATCGCCGCGGTTGATCTCCGGCCCGAGACGGCGGAAGAGACGCTCGGAATACTCTCGGGGGATGGCCATTTTGCGTGCGCGGTTGATGTCGCGAGTGGGGATGCTGTTCGCGAAATGGTGACTCAGGTCGACTCTGAATTCGGTCAAATTGATATTCTCGTGAATAACGCTGGTGTCGATCGCATGCCCGGGGATGGCAGTGATAAGCTACTCGAGACCGGGCAGCAGACGATCCATATGAGCGATGAAGGTTTTACTTCGCTGATGGCCATCAACGTAAACGGCGTCTTCTTTTGCTTGCGTGAAACACTTCGTGTGATGCAAAGAGAAGAGCGGGGTGGGAGCATTATCAATATGTCGAGCATCGCAGGACTCTCGCCTAACGGAAACGTGAGCTATGCGGCCTCCAAAGCCGCCGTGCTCGGAATCACACGGGCAACGGCCCGAGAGCAGGGCCGCTTCGGGATTCGCGTGAATGCGATCTGTCCGGGCGTGATCGAGACGCCCATGACCGCAGGGGTTCCGGAACCGATGCTCAAGCCGCTCATTAAGGCGACGCCTCTGCGGCGGACGGGGCAACCGGATGACATCGCATCAACCGCGCTCTTCCTAGCGAGCGACGACAGCAGCTTTATTACGGGCCAGTGGATTTCGCCGAATGGCGGATTGGTCATGCAGTAGACAGCGCCATTCAGGCGTTGTCCCTCTCGAGGTCGACTTATGCAAAAACTTTTCTATCTACTTTTTGACAACGCGGATGCGGATGGAACGAAGCTACGCGAGTCCCTCTGCGACGTAGCGGCGCCTGCTATGCGGGCGAGTGGGGCAAAGGAAATTACAGTATTCGGAGCTGATTCGGACGTCGATGCCGGGCAGCCGATTCGCCAGCTGGATCCACCGATTCGTGCGATGGTTTCCTTCTGGCTTGAAGATGCGGCGGACCGCGGCGCTTCCGAAGAGGCACTCGGTGCTCATGTTTCGAGTCTGGCTGGGTATCTCGTTGTCGAGTCTCGACCAATGGTGCACGACGCGCCAAAGGGCGACCGAACCGAGGGCATGAAGCAGATCTCGTGTATCACGAAACGCGCGGATATCTCCCAAGAAGAGTACATCCGGATTTGGCACACGGACCACAGGCAGGTCGCTATCGAGACCCAGTCTACCTTTGGCTACGTGCGCAATGAGATCATGCGTGCGCTCACACCTAATGCGCCAGATCAATGGGACGCCTTCGTAGAAGAGTCATTCCCTATCGATGCGCTGACCGACCAGCTTGTCTTTTACGACGCCAAAACTCAGGCCGAGTACGAGAAGAACTTCAAGATTATGATGGACAGCTGCGGGCGATTCCTCGATCACGGTGCGATCGAAGTGACCTACACGAGCGAGTACTACTTAGGCTAGCTCGAAGGTTTAGGGCTGGGATAACGCTTGTGCCTCTGCCGAGGTGCAAACTCCCGCTTTATATCTCAAACTAACGCTGTAGCGCGGCGCCACGCTTGCAGAGGCCGCCGCCAAGCGACGAGTAGGGCTCGCAGTCGTAGAGGAGTCGCCCGGCTTCGCCGTGCTGCATGTCGAGGATCCGCCGGGCGTGATCGGGTGCCATGCCACGTGCGGTCTCATCCTGAAGCTTGTCGATAGGCACGGGATAGTCGACCCAGTCGAGGGGCGCGCGCCAACCCGGCGGCGGTACGAGAGCGTGTCGCGTGCCTGACAGTGGGTGGACCATGCGCCATTCGTGAATCTCTTCCGCCATACGTGCGACGATATCTGGATTCGCTTCGGCGAGGTTATTTCGCTCAAAGGGGTCGTCCTGGATACGGAAGAGCCAGTTCGTGACTTCGGCGGAGAGCAGGCCCTGGTCGATGCGCTGGATGAGCTTCCACTCCTCGTCGAAGCCAGTGATGTTGAAGGTGCCCCGAATCGGAGTTTCGGAGGCAAAGAAGAGCATGTCTTCTAGCGGCATGTCTTTGCCCTGGGAGATGGCAGGCCAGAGGCTGCGGCCATCTAAGTCGAAGCGATTTTGTCGCTCGACGCCGGCCGCGTCAGTGATCGTGGGAAAGACATCCATGGCTGACATGATGTCGTCCATCTTCGAGCCGGCCTCAATGGCCTTAGGCCACCGCATGACGGATACCACGCGAATGCCGCCTTCGAAGGTGTCGCCTTTACCACCCCGCAGCGGAACATTGTCCGCGCCGCCAGTGGCGTAGGCCGCGCCGCCGTTGTCGCTGAAAAAGAGCACGATCGTGTCCTCTGCAAGCTTTTCTTCGTCGAGAGTGTCGAGGACCTGACCGATCGCTTGATCCATAGCATCTACCACTGCGGCGTAGACCGGGCGAGCGCTCGCCATCATGGTGATCTTTCGGATACGGCGTGAGTCATCGGTCTGCTGACTCCGCGCAGGCTTACGATCGTCCGCCATGTCTTCGTATTTCTTGAGCAGGTCTTCCGGTGCGTCGAGGGGCGTATGCGGAGCGATGAAGGGCACGTACATAAAGAAGGGCTTCGTCTTGTCGCGCTCCTTGATCCATCGACTGGCTTCGTTGGCGAGTAGGAACGTCTCGTAACCGTCGTCGGTAATCGTTTCGCCGTTTCGCTGGAAGTCGATGCCTTCCTGATTGCTGAAGGGCGGGAAGTATCCGACCTCCGTATGAAGGTGGCCATAGAAATGTTCGAAGCCACGCGCACGCGGCGTGTAAGTTTCCTGGGCGTGACCGAGATGCCATTTTCCGACCATTGCGGTCGCATAACCCGCGGCTCGGAAGGACTCCGGCATGAAATGTTCAGCGGGATGAACACCATTGGACATCCAAGGCATGATCACGCCGTAAGCAACACCGAGTCGCATGGGGTCGCGACCTGTCATCAGCGCTGCGCGGGTCGGCGAGCAGATCGGGGTGGAGTAGAAGCGGTCGAGTTCGACGCCTTCCCGGGCGATGCGGTCGATCGAGGGTGTTTGGATCACCTCTTCCCCGTGGTAGCCGACGTCTGCCCAGCCGAGATCGTCGGCGAGGAAGATGATGACGTTCGGCTGCTTAGGCGGCGCGGCCTGAGCCGGGAGCACCGTGGTGGCTGCAATCAATACAAGCGTGAGGACGGCACAGAGAGAAACACTCATTTTGCGACGGAGGGGCGTGTATGGCGTACGAGGGGAAACGATGGTCGGCATGCAATTCTCCAAATGCGGGCGCGATTTGGCCGCGCAGGTACGCGCGCAGACTATCGCAGCTCGTCGAGGCGCAATGCTGCTTGACGCATAAAGGGGACAGCTCCACCATTCGAAGTCGGAACTTGCAGAGCCTTTGTGAGTGAGAGGGGAAGCATGACGCAAACGACGATTCATACGAGCACCTGGTTAGCTCTGGGGTTGATCCTCGCGGCCGACCTGCTACTTGGCGCAAAGGTGGCCGCGGCGCTTCCGGAGACGGCGCGTGACTACTCGGAAGTACGTGAGGAATGTCGCCATTTTACGCCGCTTAGGCAGCCCTTCTTTGGTGATACCCATATCCACACGGTCTACTCCTTCGACGCGAACGGACAGGACACGCGCAATACGCCTCGCGACGCCTATCGACTAGCAAAAGGCGAGCGAATCGGACTGCAGCCCTACGGCGCGGACGGCATGGCCACGCGAACCGCGCAACTTAGGCGTCCCCTCGATTTTACGGTGCTTTCCGATCATGCAGAGCTCCTAGGCGAAATTAGCATCTGCTCGACACCCGGAGCCGAGGGCTTTGATTCGGATATGTGTTTCATCTATCAGGGGTTCAAGCCGGCAACCTTCCAGTACTTCGCGGTGCGGACGCTAATGCTAAGAAAGCGCTTCAACTACTGCGGGCAGGATGGTTCGCTTTGCCTCGATCAAGCGAAAGTTGTTTGGAACGATATTCAGTTGGCAGCAGAAGAGGCCTACGACCGGACCGAGGAATGTTCCTTCACCAGCTTCGTCGGATACGAGTGGACGGCTTCGGTCGGCAATGGCGTCAATCTTCATCGCAACGTCGTCTTCCGGAATGAGAAGGTGCCGGACCTCCCGCCGAGCTGGGTCGAGACGCCGTCCGCCTATAATCTCTGGGAGCATCTGCAGCGAGACTGCATCGACGGAAAGCCGGGGTGCGATGCACTGACGATCCCGCATAACTCGAATATCAGCGGACCGGGGCTCATGTTCGCCTCGGCCAAGTTGACGGGGCCGCAGGACATCGACATCGAGGTCGATGCAAAGGAAGCGAAGCTTCGGCAGAGATGGGAACCGCTCGTCGAGATTATGCAGCACAAGGGCGACTCAGAATGTCTGCCCGGGCATTCGAATGACGAGCTCTGTGGCTTTGAGAAACTCGCCTATAACAGCTTTGCCGGCGTGGGCCGCGTCGCGGATGAAGGTCTCAACACGGTACTTGGGAACGATACGTCGGACCTAACACCCGACTCCCGTGCATTCGTTCGTGGCGCGCTGCAAAAGGGCGTGAAGCTTGAGAGCGAACTTGGCGTGAACCCTCTCAAATACGGGATTATTGCCAGCACGGATACGCATCTTGGCGCCCCCGGGCTCGTCGCGGAAGACGAAGCGAAAGGGCATGGCGGTGCCGGAATTCGAAGGACCGTCGGTCTTCCCGATGATCTCGAATTCAATCCCGGTGGTTTGGCGGTCGTGTGGGCGGAAGAAAACAGTCGCGACTCGATCTTTGCCGCGATGACCCGTCGGGAGACCTACGGCACGAGTGGTACACGCCCGATCGTACGTTTCTTCGGAGGCTGGGACCTTCCAAAGAGCATGTGTAAAGGGGAAGACTTCGCAGCACAGGGCTACGACGCAGGCGTACCTATGGGGGGCGATCTTCCAGACCGCAAAGAAGGTGACGGTGATCCGCGCTTCGCGGTTTGGGCGATGCAGGACCCGGGAACCGACGGTTCTCCGGGCACCGCGCTCCAGCGAATTCAAATCGTGAAGGGCTGGGTCGAAGATGGTGAGATGAAAGAACAGGTCATCGACGTAGCGGGCGAGAAAAACCGCGCGAGCGTCGACCCCTCTACATGCGAGCAGAAGGGTGACGGTGCGACGCAACTCTGCAGCGTCTGGCGCGACCGAGACTTTGAAGCGGAGCAGAATGCCTTCTATTACGCACGGGTGGTCGAGAACCCCACCTGTAGATGGAGTCAGCATCTTTGTGTCGCGGCGGGTGTGAATTGTGAGGATCTATCGACAGTGACTTCGGGGTACGAAGGATGCTGCCGGGCGGATCACGAACCGATCATTCAGGAGCGCGCCTGGACTTCCCCCATTTGGTACAAGCCTTGATTCCGCAAAACGGCCGGGCCCTGTCATTTCTGACTTCGACCGTTTTTCTGATTCTGTTAGTTTCGATCGGGTGTTCCGGGGAACATCAGGGACCAGGCACCTCTCTCGACATTGAGTTGCCCGAAGAAGTGGTGAAGGCCCGAGCCACGCGCCAAGTCGAGGCGCGCGCAGCGGCTTCGATCGGCGCCCGCAAACAGATCCTCTTTGGGGATCTCCACGTGCACACGACGTTTTCCCCGGACGCATTTTTAACAAGCCTGCCTATGATGGGTGGCAGCGGCTTGCATCCGCCAGCAGACGCCTGCGACTTCGCTCGACTCTGTGCAGACCTCGATTTCTGGAGCATTAACGATCACGCCGAAGGAATCAGTCCGCAGCATTGGAGTGAGACGATCGACGCGATCAACCAGTGCAATGACCGCGCGGGTGATCCCCGCGATCCCGATTCTGTTGCATTTCTTGGATGGGAATGGTCGCAGGTGGGAAACACGCCAGAGACCCACTACGGCCACAAAAACGTGATCCTGCTTGAGACCGAACGCGAGAAGGTCCCGAGCAGGCCGATCGCCGCCCCGCGACCCGATTTTCGCGTCGCCGCGATTCCATTGGTGGGCCAGATGCTCTTCTCGCTGATCGATTTTTCGAAGCGTCAGCTCTACGCGGACTATGCGCTCTACGCCGAAGAAGTTGCCGCAGTGCCTTACTGCGAACCCGGCGTGGGTACGAAAGATCTCCCGCTCGATTGTCATGAAGTTGCGGCGGATCCGCGCGAGCTACACGACAAGCTCGATGCTTGGGGCACTCCCTCGATTGTGATTCCGCACGGCACGAGCTGGGGATTGATGACGCCTCGCGGTTTCGATCTTTCGAAAGAACTTAAGGCGGGGCAACACGATCCCGATCGCCAGATCCTGATGGAGCTCTACTCGGGGCACGGGAATGCTGAGTCCTATCGTGACTGGCCCGGTGCTTTCGCGGCGGGGGATGATGCATTCGAATGCCCGGCGCCGACCGGTGATTATCTTTCCTGCTGTTGGAGGGCAGGGGAGATCATTCGAGATCGCTGCGAAAACGAAGATGAGACGAGTGCAGATCCAAACGCACCTGGCTGCGAAGAGCGTGAGGAGGAAGCGCGCGAGATCTATCTAGCGGCAGGAGCTGCGGGGCACCTAACAGTCCCTGCTGCAGATGTCGACGATTGGCTAGACTGCGATCAGTGTCGCGATTGTTTTAACCCGCCTTTGTCGCATAGGCCCGGCGGTTCGGCTCAGAACGCGCTGGCGCTGCGATCGAATGACGAGAAATCGGGAGAGGAACTCGCCTACCGATTTGGGCTGATCGGCGCGAGCGATACCCATGATTCGCGCCCCGGGAACGGATTTAAAGAATTCGGACGACTCGAGAATACTGAGTCGCTGTCGCGGTCTTCGGTCACACGGGTACTTCTTGACCGAGGAGAAGAGCCCGTCGCGCGCAGCCGCAAGATGACCTTGGATGAAGTGCCGCTCGCGGGGCGTCGCCATACGGAGCGCGGGGCTTCGTTCCTGATGACGGGTGGGTTGGCGGGGGTACACGCCGAGTCCCGCGCCCGCGAATCGATCTGGGATGCCTTTCAAGCGCGGGAGGTCTACGCGACCTCAGGGGACCGAATCTTGCTTTGGTTCGACCTCGTGAATGGGCCCCAGGGCGAGGCGCCCATGGGTTCGATCGTCGCCGGACAGAGCGATGCACCGACGTTCAGGGTGTCGGCGGCGGGTGCGTTTGAGCAGAAACCCGGCTGTCCGGAATTTGTTTCGGACGCGATGGGCCCGGAGCGGCTGATGTCGATCTGCCTTGGCGAGTGTTATCACCCGAGCGATCGTCGACACACGATCGATCGCCTGGAGATCGTCCGAATTCGGGCACAGGCGGGCGAGGATGAGCCGATCGGTTCTCTGATCGAGGATCCGTGGCGGGTCTTTGAGTGCGAGGAGGGCTCCGAGGAGTGTCTCGCCGAGTGGAGTGATCCTGAATTCGCTTTAGAGGCTGCGAGCGGCCGCGAAGTGATCTACTACGCGCGCGCGATTCAGGCGTCGACGCTGGCTGTGAATACGGGCGGGTTCCGATGCCAATATGACGACGAGGGGCGCTGCATTGAGGTCAATCCCTGTTACGAGGACGACCGAACTTCGCCTCACGACGACTGCCTCTCGGAGAACCAGGAACATGCCTGGTCGTCACCGATCTTCTTGAGTCACTGAATCGGGGAGCATTCGCTGCGCCCAGAAGAGCCTCCGGCGGCACTCAAGAACCGTCAACTCAAGCGGTGTCTAGAGAAGATGAACGGTCCGCTTCGCAAGCCTTGCTAGCAGCGGGCGCGGAGCCTAGCCTGTGCCCCCCAGACCCCTAGTCGAGGAGGCCCGATCGATGCGCGGGAACCGAATGCGCGAATCCGCGCAGAGCGAAGTGAACATGACCCCCATGCTG